>CAEZVW010000076.1_pt1 | contig 3404 bp, 3 predicted proteins | sample 7264851 | NCBI WGS metagenome assembly CAEZVW01 (sample SAMEA6813867, study PRJEB35770) | freshwater metagenome | biome: Freshwater; feature: Freshwater reservoir; material: water | place: Czech Republic | collected 2017-07-26 | depth 0.5m m | reverse complement strand
TGAGCGTCGAAGTGTAGAGGCAAGGTGGGGTTCAGGTCTAACTCGCGCCTGAAATACGGCAGAATTGCAGGCATGACACCTCGTATCTCAGCCCGAATCGCCGCAATTGCAGAGTCAGCAACTTTGGCAGTTGATGCAAAAGCAAAAGCATTAAAAGCAGCAGGTCGTCCCGTCATTGGTTTTGGTGCAGGTGAACCAGATTTTCCAACACCGGATTACATCGTTGAAGCAGCAGCGGCTGCGACAAAAGTACTTTCAAATCATCGATATACGCCAATTCCAGGATTACCTGAACTGCGTGAAGCGATCGTTGCAAAAACTAAACGTGATAGCAACTACGAAGTAACAGTTGATCAAGTTTTGGTTACTAATGGTGGAAAGCAATCTGTCTATCAGGCTTTTGCCACAATAGTTAATCCAGGTGATGAAGTTCTTCTGCCAACTCCTTTTTGGACAACATACCCCGAGTGCGTCAAATTAGCTGGCGGTGTCACTGTTGAAGTCTTTGCTGATGAAAAACAGAATTACTTGGTTTCAGTTGAGCAACTAGAAGCAGCTCGCACGCCAAAGACAAAGGTTTTATTGTTTTGCTCGCCCTCTAATCCAACGGGTTCTGTGTATTCAGTAGAACAAGTAAAGGCAATCGGGCAATGGGCAGTCAAACATGGAATTTGGGTTATTACAGATGAAATTTACGAACACCTTTTGTATGACGGTGCAACTGCTCCATCACTTCCAGTTCTAGTGCCAGAACTTGCCGATACATGCATCATTATTAATGGCGTTGCTAAAACCTATGCAATGACTGGTTGGCGCGTGGGCTGGATGATTGGGCCAAAAGATGTCATTAAGGCCGCAACTAATTTACAGTCACATATGACTTCCAATGTTTCCAATGTTTCACAGCGTGCTGCGATTGCGGCCCTTAATGGAAACCTTGATGCTGTCCACAAAATGGGTAAGGCCTTTGACCGTCGCAGAAAGTTAATCGTGAAATTGCTCAATGAAATTCCTGGTTTTAATTGCCCGACTCCAACTGGAGCTTTCTACGTTTATCCTTCAGTAAAGGGTGTTCTTGGTACAACTATTCGCGGTAAAACTCCAAAGACCTCTGCCGAACTTGCGACCTTGATTTTGGAAGAGGCAGAAGTTGCAGCAGTTCCAGGTGAAGCATTTGGGCCTTCTGGGTATTTACGTTTTTCTTATGCCACAAGCGATGAAGACATCATCGAAGGTATCGGGAGAATTAAAAAACTTATAGTTGAAGGTTAAATCTCTACTCCAATTAGATTTACTTCAGCAATCAAGGTTATTCCAAACTTTTCCTTAACTTGATCACGCGCTTTCTTTGCAAGTGCTGCAATATCTGATGCTGTTGCACTCCCCGAATTTGTTAGTGCTAATACATGTTTAGTAGAAATGCGCGCACCACCAATGGCATCACCTTTGTGTATACCTGAATTCTCAATTAACCATGCAGCAGAGATCTTGACTCTTCCATCATTTAAAGGCCACTTAGGTGCAGCATTCGGAAGTGAATCTGCAGCCTGTTGAGAAATAATTGGATTTGTAAAAAAAGAACCAGCAGACCAAGAGTCTGGATCTTCACCAATAAGCATCCCTTTGCTGGCGCGAAGTTCTAAAACCGTAGAACGAACTTCGGCCACACTAGCTTTTTCACCTGGCTGAATTCCAAGTTTTTTAGATAGTTCGACGTAAGTGATGGGATCACTCATCACTCCTTGTCGAATTTGGAATGCAACATCAAGGATGACATAACGTCCAGGGTGCTCTTTAAAGTGAGAGCTTCTATATGAAAATTCGCACTGGCTATTGGTAAATGTCCTAACCTGTTTTTCTTCTCGATCATACGTTCTTACCCTTGTAATGAACTCAGAGACTTCATGCCCGTAGGCACCGATGTTTTGGATTGGCGCAGCACCTACTGTTCCTGGGATTCCACTTAATGTCTCTAGACCTGCTAACCCTCGATCAATTGTTGTTTTTACAAACTGATCCCAATCTTGGCCAGCACCGATTGTTAATGTTGCCCCACTACAAGCATCCATCTCTGACTGGATTGAGTCATTTGAAATATGAATAACAGTTCCATCAAAGCCGCTATCTGCAATCAAAACATTGGTTCCGCCACCCATAATTAAAATCGGAGAACCTTCAGATTCTTGTATTGCAGTAATTATCTCTGCCTCTGTTGAGACGTGAACTATTTTCTTTGCTGGCCCACCCACACGCAAGCTGGTGTATTTGGATAGATCATTCATGGTGCAAGATTACCTGCGAGGAGACAAAATCGCGGTTTTACCTCTGAACTTATCTAGTATGCGATCGTAATTCTTCTTTGATTGAATCTCACGAAACTCTGGATCCACGTCGTAATAGCCATGATGACGGGCTTGTTCCAAAGGAAGCTGCATCTGCAAAAGCTTGCCACCAGCCTGGCGAATTTTGAGTGAGTACTCCATATCTGCATTTCGATAGTAGATAGCACGTGGATTAAACCCACCGACTTCAATCATTGCGGCGCGATTAAAGGCCATAAAGTATGAGAACAAAACATCGACTTCACCGTCGCCTTTATCATCAACACTTCGCCATTGATCATCAATGTTCACAAGTCCTCCGCGCCATCCAACACAGACGTATTCGCCCTTTTCAAGTTCGGCGGTTACTGGAGTTACCGCATCACCTGTGAAACGTGTAGATGGATCTATGATCACTATGTATCTGCTCTGAATTTTCTCTAAAAAGACGTTTGCACAATCACCCCATGCAGCTCCTGGATTAACAGAGATGAGATATGTCCGCTTATCCATAACTTCAGATAATCTACCGGCATCCCCAATAGCAATAATTGCAATGCCGCAATCGCTATTTTCTTTAATTGCATTAACTGTTTCTAATGCATCGTCAGTGAAGCCATCTACAATCAAACAAACGGTGCTCTCTTTTTCTAAATCCACATTGCGAATCTCTCGGGGAAAAGCCAGAGTGATGTAAGGCTTTTTTGGGTGTAGTTCAAAGCCACCTTCAACATCTACGACTTCATAGCCTTCTCGCAAAAGTTGATCGCGGTATTTATCGGCTAAGGCATAGTCTTTTGCTGCACGCGCATCAAAGCGCGACTGAGCAATTTGTTGAACTGAATCTGGAACCTGCGAAGTGCTCCCGAGTGAATCGGGGTTCGGCATTAGCGAGTTTCGCGGTGAAGAGTTGAAAGCTTGCAACGTGGACAGAACTTCTTGAGTTCCATGCGATCTGGATCGTTGCGTCGGTTCTTCTTTGTAATGTAATTGCGTTCTTTGCAATCAACGCAGGCCATGGTGATCTTTGGACGAACGTCCGAACTCTTGCTTGCCATGGTCGTGCTCCTTTATAAATTGTTG
>CAEZVW010000075.1_pt1 | contig 3492 bp, 4 predicted proteins | sample 7264851 | NCBI WGS metagenome assembly CAEZVW01 (sample SAMEA6813867, study PRJEB35770) | freshwater metagenome | biome: Freshwater; feature: Freshwater reservoir; material: water | place: Czech Republic | collected 2017-07-26 | depth 0.5m m | reverse complement strand
CATCGATTGTTAGCGTTGCATCTGTTGGCGTATTTCGTTTAACAATTGCCAAAGCTATTGTGCCAAGTTCGTGGTGACGGGCGACCGTTCCAATAAATCCAACTTTAACGCCATCATTTTCAATTGCAGTCCCTGTGGCAGGAAAACCAACATCACTTCCATCAAGGTGCAACATGACAATACGACGGGGAGGATTACCTAGGTTGTAAATCTTGGCAACTGTCTCTTGTCCGCGATAGCAGCCCTTTTTCATATGCACAGCGCCGTGTAATACACCGATTTCATTTGGAATCGACTTGTGGTCTGTTTCAAATCCAATGCGTGGTCGCCCTGCTGCTACGCGCTCTGCATCAAGTGCCCATGTGCCAACTTGTGTTGCCACACCACCAAAAGTCTTTTTCATCTCTTCAACTTCTGCTCGTGGTACTAATGCAAATGGCCCGCCAATTTCATTTGGCAGTCCGGGTGCGCGAAGAACTGCATATTCACTGCTGGCATCACGCACATCAACACGCAACATAAACTTCATCTTTGTTAAATACTCAATTAACTGATCAATATAGCCAGGATCTAATACAAGAAAAGATGTTTGCCCGTCATCGACGATATTGAATTGAAACTCAATGTGACCACGTGCGTCCAGGATCATGTCTGATTTCCAGAGACCCGGTTCTAAATCGCTAACAAACTGCGTTGTTAGATCATGTAACCATTGCAATCTATCTGCACCAGATACCGCAACAATGTTGTAATGAGAAAGATCTGCCCAGGCAGTTCCTGCTTCAAGCGCGCGTTGTTCTTTTACAGGTTCACCGAAATGCCATACGGCGCCTTTATCGGGACCATCTTCGACTAGAACAGCGCTCATGTTCCTAATCTACCGCGTTCGTAGACAATCTTTAATGCGAGCTTATTTTGTCGCTGGTTTTACGCATGCTGCGCAGGTGCCATAAATTGCAAAGTGCGTCACATCAGTCTTAAAACCAAAGTCATCTGCCAATGCATTTACAAAATTGGCAGCGGTATCAATAGGGGCATCTCCAACAGATCCGCATGTTCCACAGACAAGATGCAAATGAGTTAACTCTTCGGCTGCGTGATAAGTAGCACCACCATGTCCTAAGTGTGTGTGTTGAACAAGGCCAACGTTTTCTAATGTTTCTAGATTGCGATAAACCGTTGAAAGATTAATTCCAGGATGGGTTGAGCGAACTTTTTCTGCAACCTCTTCTGGTGTTGCATGGCCAAGGGAGCGAACGGCAGAGAGAACTAGCTCGCGCTGCGGAGTAAGGCGTAACCCTTTTTGATGTAGTTCATGCTTTTCGGCCATATGAGAATTCTACCCTCTTACTTTGAACGAGCTCGAAGTAAGAGGAGGTAGATTTCACAGCCAAGGCAGAAATTAAAGGCGGCGTTTAAAAATGCGGCCGCTAGTGCAAAGGCAACAGCGATCGTAAAGACTGCATCAAGGCCGGCAAATGATCCAGCTGCTGCAGTTAATGCAAAGAGCAGACCGACAGTTTGTGCAAACTGTGGTGGGCGCACATCTTCTGTGGCACCTGATTTCTTTAGTCGTGGTTTCACAAGATTCTTAAACACAAATGCATACGGTGTGAACTGAGGTCCCTTAATCGCACCGATTGCAAAGACAACAGCTTGTGCAACAATTACCCAAACATTATTTGTTGCAAGGGCTGTTGCTAAAACAATACTGGTAAGGACGGCGCCAAATCGTGGACCGCCGGCATCAATAATTGTTGGGGCCTGCTTAATGTTTAAAGAACTTGTATCTTGAATCATTTGAATTCCTTTGCTCGTTGGATTAATTGTTAAATGAAGAAACAATTAAGCAAGACACAAAGATGCAGCAAGGCGGCCGTAATCAATCACGCGACGCTTAGTGGCTGCTAACAACATGGCTTAATGGTAAATGCAGGGCCAGCCAATTGCGAGTTGCAAATAACTTGCAACTATCTAATTGCGTCGATGGCTGTAAGCACCTGAGCACGCTTAGGAGCGCCCATGGCCCGACCAACTTCGTTGCCTTTTCGATCTACAAACAATGTGGTTGGAGTGCTTCGAATATCTAATCTGCGCACCAGTTCTAACTGATCTTCGGCATCGATCTCTACATATTTCACATCATCCATGCCAGCCGTGACATCGCTGATCAATGCTCTTGTCGCGCGACATGGCGTGCAAAAGGCAGAAGAAAACTGAACCACTGTTACGCGAGGGCCTAAATCTGTGCCAATCATCTGGGCTGTAATTAGGCCGGCCTTATCTTTGCGGCCCTTCACAACTACGCGGCCACGTGTGCGCTGATACCAAATGCCATAGGCAGTACTGGCTATTAACACCAGCGCGATTGGAAGCAATGATTTCACGGGGGTAGTCTGTACCAATGGCGAAGGTTCTGCTACTTACGAACACACTTGGCGCTAGCGCAGAAGTGCTTCCAGCACTGGGCTTGTTGCAACATCAAGTGCGAATCTTGCCTGCCGAAGCAAGTGTGTTAATTGATGTTCCAGATTTTGATGTTTTATTCATCGATGCTCGCCGTGAATTGCCAGCTGCTAAATCATTAACAAAACTTTTAACAACTACAGGTGTTGGTTGCCCAATCGTTGCAATCACAACAGAAGGTGGCTTAACTGCCATTAATGCTGACTGGGGTATCGATGACGTTGTTTTAGATACTGCAGGGCCTGCCGAAGTAGATACACGCATTCGCATGGTTCTTGGTAAGCATGCAATCGAACTAGTTGCATCAGATCCTCACAGTGGTGAGATTCGTGCTGGTGAGATCTCTATTGATGAAGCAACATACACAGCGCGCCTTAGAGGAGATGCTTTAGATTTAACATTTAAAGAGTTTGAACTATTGAAGTACTTAGCCCAACATCCAGGTCGTGTATTTACTCGCGCACAGTTGTTGCAAGAGATTTGGGGTTATGACTACTTTGGTGGCACACGCACCGTAGATGTTCACGTGCGAAGACTTCGATCAAAACTTGGTCCAGAATTTGAAGCAATTATTGGAACAGTAAGAAACGTTGGCTATCGTTTTACAGTTTCAGGTAAAGAAGTTAACTCACAAGAACACGTATAACAATGCGGCATATTTTAAAGCTACATCGTGATTTAGATGTGCATACTCTGCCTCATCCCATATATGAGTTTAAGATTGAAACTTTCAACATCGACCGCCATAAGCAAGAGTGGTTAGACCTAAATAACCTGATCTTTGCTCATCACCCAGATCAAGGTAACTGGGCAATGGAGGACTTAGAAAACCGGATGAGTGAACCTTGGTTTGATCCACAGGGTTTTTTTCTGGCAACGTTTAACGGAATGATTAATGGCTTTGTCTGGACAAAAATTCATAAAGATCTAACAAACCAAGATCCTGTTGGAGAGCTCTACGTTGTTGGAACCCACCCAGATTATTCAGGTAAGGGAATTGCTCGCGCGCTTTCTATTGCCTCTATT
>CAEZVW010000070.1_pt1 | contig 3915 bp, 4 predicted proteins | sample 7264851 | NCBI WGS metagenome assembly CAEZVW01 (sample SAMEA6813867, study PRJEB35770) | freshwater metagenome | biome: Freshwater; feature: Freshwater reservoir; material: water | place: Czech Republic | collected 2017-07-26 | depth 0.5m m | reverse complement strand
CTTGTAAATTGTCTTTGTAGACATTTTTTTCCTTTCAATAGTCGATCCAGAGACGATCCCTGGGTCGGCTTGTGCAATCAGGGCACTCACATAAGTCATGAGAAAGACCCCATTGAGCGTGGAATATGGGTGTCTTGGAGATGGCAATTAGGGGCCATTTACAGGCATTTGAAGGCTCATCTGCAGGCATTCAGCAAGCAAAGGATTAATCGGTGCAGTTTTCTATCCATGGTTTTTGAGGTGTAATGAAGCCATGAATCAGACAACGGGGGGCTTTTCTAGCCAAGGTCTAGCCCAGGAGGCACAGACATTGCAGCTTGAATCTTTGTCACAAAAAGATGCGATTGAAATCGGTGAGATCGCATTAGATTTTGGATTCGAGCGCGGGTTAGCAATTGCGATCGAAGTTCGAATGAAAGATTGGGTTATCTTTCATGCATCACTTCCTGGATCAACCCCAAAAAACGATGAGTGGATTGCACGAAAAGCACGAGTAGTTCTTGCAACTGGAAATTCAACAATGTTCGAAAGAGTTTTGGCTGAAGAACAGGGAATCGATTGGTATCAAAGCAAAGGCCTACCGGAAGAAACTCATGCCATACATGGCGGGGGCCTGCCACTCAATGTTAAGGGCTTTGGTTGCATAGGGATTTTGCTCATTAGTGGTTTGCCACAAGTGCAAGATCATTTACTAGGTGTTGAAGTTTTAACAGAGTTTTTAGCACGCAAAGGCGAGCTGATATGAAGTTGAGCTAGGTGCTGGCATGAGTATCTGGGTCTGCGGTGAAGTCCTTATAGATGTTTTACCTACAGGTCCTGTTGTCGGCGGAGGACCAGCAAACACAGCTAAAGCTTTGGCGCGCTTAGGCCATACAGTTGATTTTATTGGTGGAATCTCAACAGATTCATACGGCCAATTGTCTCAAAAAGAACTTGAACGAGATGGCGTTGGACTTGGTTTAGCCCTTGAAAGTAATAAGCCAACAAGTACTGCAACCGTTCAGTTAGACAAGGCTGGCAGTGCAACATATACATTTGTAATTGACGGGACCGCAACATTTGAGTTTTCACCCTCTTGGTTGCCAGATCCAGAAAGATTAAAGCCCAGCATCCTGCACATTGGAACGCTTGCAACGGTTGTGGAACCTGGTGCTTCGGTGTTGTTTGATTGGGCAATTAATTGCGCCGAGTTTGCACCGATTGTTTTTGATCCCAATGTCCGGCCATCTTTTTTGGCTGATCGTGAAAAATACTGCCAGGCCGTTGAAAAATGGGTCGGTATCTCATCTGTTGTAAAGCTATCTGATGAAGATATTGCCTGGTTATATCCAGATCAATCATTGGATGAAGTGGCACATCGCTGGCTTGAGGGAGAAACATCTCTTGTTGTTATCACACGGGGTTCTAAGGGAATCATTGGTTACACCCATGGGGCGCAAGAAGAGGTAGAAAGCTACGCAGTTGAACTAGTGGATGACATTGGTGCTGGCGATACTGTCGGTGCGATTCTTGTTGAAGCAGTCGTCGAATATTCTGTGGCAGGTATCGTTGGACACACATTAAACACAGTTTTAAACAGAGCAGCAGTTGCTGCAGGCATTACAGTTTCACGTGTAGGTGCCGAGCCTCCACGATTGCACGAACTAGTAGAAGCGTTGGAAAAATAATGCAGTTTATTGATGATGCAGAATTTCAGATTGCAATCGATGACGACAACGGTGCGCGCATCACATCTCTAAAGTGGCGTGATAACGAGTTTGCTGTTCCCTTTAGAGGGCAAGTTCATACATCTGGTTGGTATGCCATGGCGCCTTGGGCTGGTCGAATTAAAGAGGGATTAATTAAGAATAGTGGCGGCGATTTGATTCAACTGCCAGCAACTATCGATCCACCTCATGCAATACATGGTTTTGGTTTGATCTCATCATGGCAAGAGATCGGTCCTGGAAGATCACTTCTACACTTGCCATCACCCTATGGTGATGCAACTGTTGAACAGAGAATTGAAGTATTAGATGATGCCATTAGATGGTCACTTGAATACGATGCAAATGGTTGCGAACTACCGGCATGGCTTGGTTTTCATCCATGGTTTGCAAGAGATTTAGATCGCGGTGGAAGCGCCGAAATTGAATTTGATGCAACACAGATGTTGTTGCGAGGCAGTGATGGTCTGCCAACGGGTGAATTGGTTAAGCCAACACAACAACCTTGGGATGATGCATTTACAGGCATTAAAGGCACCCCTGCAGTTGTTTGGGAAGATGTTGCAAGAATCTCTATCGAATCAGATGCACCATGGTGGGTTGTTTACACAGAGGATCCTGATGGCGTGTGTATTGAGCCACAAACTGCGCCCCCTGATGCACAGAATTTAGGTATTACAGGTGAAGATTACATAGAAGCACTCTTTGTATTTGAATCGTTGGAGTAATCATTTAATTGAAATTGCTAGACTGCACACATGATTAATCGCGATCGATTAAAGCAACTGCGCGCTATTGAAGATGAGCGCTTTTTAAAGCTGCATCCAAAAAGTGGTCAGTTGTTTAAAGCAGGGCAAGTAAACATGCCTGGCGGTGTTCCTATGTCATGGATGGCCAAGTGGCCGGGTGCCTATCCAATATTTATTTCACAGGCAAAAGGTGCAAGCTTTAGCGATGTCGATGGCAACAGCTATGTTGATTTTTGTTTAGGCGATACAGGCTCTATGACGGGTCACTCACCTGATGCAACTGTTACTGCAATCCGCGAACAAGCAGGCAGAGGCATAACATCTATGTTGCCAACTGCAGATGCGGCAATAGTTTCGGGGGAGCTAGCAAAAAGATTTGGTTTGCCGCTATGGCAGTTCACTGTCTCTGCAACAGATGCCAACCGCCACGTTATCCGCTATTCACGGTTAATAACTGGGCGATCAAAAATTATTGTGATCGATCGCTGCTATCACGGCTCTGTTGATGAAACCTTTGCAACTTTAGATAAAAAGGGCAAAACCGTTGCTCGAGAAGGAAATATCGGTAAGCCAGTTGAATTAGATCAAACAACTCGTGTTGTTGAGTTCAATGACATTAAAGGGATGAAAAAAGCATTGGCGCAGGGTGATGTTGCGGCAATTTTGATGGAGCCTGCTATGACCAACGTTGGAATTGTTTTGCCCCAGGCTGGTTATTTAGAGGCAGTGCAAGAGTTAGCAAAAAAACATGGCGCCATTTTGATAATTGATGAGACTCACACGATCTCTGTGGGCCCCGGCGGAATGACAGCAGATCGTGGATTAAAACCTGATTTTCTCACCATTGGTAAAGCAATTGGTGGCGGAATACCAACTGGCACGTTTGGTATGACCCATGAAGTGGCTGAAAAGATTAAAGCAATGGTGGAGTTAGAGATTATCGATACAGGTGGCGTCGGTGGAACATTAGCTGGCAACGCTTTATCTCTTGCCTCTATGCGTGCAACGTTGACGCAGGTTTTAACGCAGAAAAACTTCGATCATATGATCCAACTCGGATCGCGTTGGGCAGATGGGGTTGATGCTGCAATAGCTGAGTTTGATCTTCCATGGAGCTGTAATCGCTTAGGTGCGCGCGCAGAATACATATTTGGCCAGACCGCTCCAATAACTGGAACAGATGCAAATAACGCCGGCGACTTTGAGTTAGAGCAGTACATACACCTGCGCATGCTCAATGACGGTTTTTTAATCACACCATTTCACAATATGGCGCTGATGTGTCCTGATACGACAACAGCCGATGTTGATGCACACACAAAGGCTTTTAAAGCTATGTGCGCAGATCTAGTTAAACCCTAGCGAGCCATAGAGTTTTAAGCCTTTTTCATTATCTGCATCAACATACAAAATTGAATGCTTCAGGCCTTTGTTAACGAAATAGTTAATAGAGGCAATAG
>CAEZVW010000065.1_pt1 | contig 4199 bp, 3 predicted proteins | sample 7264851 | NCBI WGS metagenome assembly CAEZVW01 (sample SAMEA6813867, study PRJEB35770) | freshwater metagenome | biome: Freshwater; feature: Freshwater reservoir; material: water | place: Czech Republic | collected 2017-07-26 | depth 0.5m m | reverse complement strand
CTAGGTGAAGAGGTTGGAATCTACGGCGGTGCAGTTGGTGTTTCTGGCGATATGGACCACCGCTATGGATCAGAGCGCGTACTAGATACTCCAATTGCAGAGCTTGGGATTGTTGGCGCAGCAGTAGGTGCCGCACTTTCTGGAATGCGTCCTATCGTTGAAATTCAATTTTCAGATTTCACCGCACAGGCAATGGATCAGATTGCAAACCAGGCAGCAAAGATTCACTTCATGTTAGGTGGAGCGCTGCACGTGCCAATGGTTTTGCGTACACCGCAAGGTTCTGGAACTGGTGCTGCTGCACAACACTCACAAAATCTAGAGCCATGGTTTGCATCCGTTCCTGGATTAAAAGTTGTTGTTCCATCTAATCCTGCAGATGCAAAGGGATTACTGCTTGCATCAATTGATGATCCAAACCCTGTTATCTTCTTAGAGCACAAACTTTTATACAAGATCCCAGGTAGAGATCCAGTGCCAGAGGGTTCAGAGCGAATTCCATTAGGTGTTGCCAAAGTTGTTCGTGAAGGAAAAGATTTAACAATTGTTGCAACAGGAATAATGGTCAACAAGAGTTATGAAGTCTGCGAGAAATTAGCAGCAGAAGGTATCTCTGTTACCTTAATTGATCCGCGCACAATTTCACCTCTTGATATGCAACCTGTATACGAGTCAGTTGAAAAAACTGGTCGTCTTATGGTTGTTCAAGAAGGTCCAGCACATGCAGGATTTATCAATGAAGTTATCGCACAGATGGCTGGCTCTTCTTCATTTGGCTCACTTATCGCACCGATTAAGCGCCTAGCCGGAATGAACATTCCGATTCCATATGCACCACAGTTGGAAAAAGCTGCAGTTCCTCAAATTGAAGACATTGAAGCCGCAGCCCGAGAGATTGTTAAAAACTGGCGATGAGTTTCAAATATCCCGTAGTTATGCCGAAGATGAGCATGACCATGGAAACTGGAGAGCTGTTGCTTTTCCATGTAAAAGTTGGTGACCAGGTTAAATCTGGTGATGTCTTATTTGAAGTAATGACAGACAAGATTGATATGGAAGTTGAAGCACCGGCAGATGGAGTTATCGAAACTTTAGTTGGTAACCCAGGTGATGTAATTGAAATCGGTAAGCCAGTTTTAATCATGCTTACAGAAACAGAGGTTATGGCCTTTGATTTCGGTGGAGATTCAGCAGCCCCTGCTGCTCCTGTTGCAGAACCAGTGCCTCCAGTTGTTGCAACTCCCGTTGTGCAACCACCTGTGGCACCTGTTGTTGCTGCACCAATAATTGTTAACACTTCCGTCAAAGCTGTACCAAAAGCTCGAGCTGAAGCTGCTAACCGAGGTATTGATCTTCGCACTGTGCATCCAACAGGTCCGGATAGAACAATCACATTGTCAGATGTTAACTCCGCGCAACTTGATCCAGCAGTTTTGAAACGACAAGCTGCAAACAAAGCCTTGATTGCTAAGGGAATAGAAATGACTCGCGGTATCGCACAGGCATCGTTTAATCGCCGCGCTAATGCAAACTTTGATCACGCACAGTTGATTTCTGCTTGGGCCAAAGTTTTGCGAGGACGACCAGATTTAGCTGCGCATCAACATGTTGGTGTTTCACTCATCATTGAATCTAAATATGGAAGCGCTCTTCCAGTCTTTAGAGATCCAGATTTGATGAATATAGAAGAATTGCGAACGCTGGTTTTATCTACATCTGATGCTGCAAAAAATGGCAAAGTACCAATTGCAATGTTAAGCGGTGGCACCACAACGATATTTGATCTGACCACATATTCCATGAGTTCTGCAACTCCATTGTTATTCCCCAACCAAGTTACGTCGCTAACTATTGGTTATGACAGCGAGAGCACAAAAAATATTTCATTGACTATTGATCTAAACTTCTGTGACTTTTATGATGGTGCACTACTTTTAGATGCTCTCATCGCTTCCCTGTAGAAGCCCCAAACAAAAGGACATCCACACAAAATGCTCACTGGTATACCTGCAAGCTCTGGTGCAGCAATTGGACCATTCTTTTTGCTCAACACTGATATTCCTGTCGCAGATGCACAGCAATCACAGTTAAGTACAGAACAAGAAACACAGGCATTAACCGCTGCTATTGCAAGAGTGGGCGCAGATTTAGATGCGCGTGCTGCCCGCACAACTGGAGAGCTCCATGAGATTTTGGTTGCAATGGCAGAGATTGCAACTGATCCTGCTATCGCAGAAGAGGCCGCAGCATTTATCGCAGGCGGCCGCACGGCAAGTTATGCAATGGTTAAAGCAACCGAGGTTTTTCAGGAGTTATTGACGGCTTCTGGTGGTTATTTAGCAGAGCGCGTAAGCGATGTTGCAAACATTAGAGATCGCGTGCTCTGTGAGATTGCAGGTACCTCATACCCAGAGATTCCACACTTTGATGTTCCAACAGTTCTTATTGCACAGGACTTATCACCGGCAGATACTGCAGATTTAGAAACAGATAAAGTTTTAGCAATTGTTACTGCAGGTGGTGGACCAACCAGCCACACTGCAATTATCGCTAGATCAAATGGAATTGCAGCAATTGTTGCCTGTCCCGGAGTTGTTCAGGCTGCTATTGCCTCGCCAAATGCAACAGTGGCAGTAGATGCAACAACGGGTGAAGTTGTTTTCAATCCGGATTCGGCAGTTAAATCAGCAATTGAAAACAAGATAGAAAAGATTAAAGCCCGTAAATCAAGAACTGTTACTCGCTCGAAAGATGGCTACATCACAACAGATAATGTTGTTGTTCCAATCTATGCAAACATTGGTCGCATCGAAGACACCGTTGCTGCAGTTGCCGCCGGGGCAGATGGTGTTGGTCTGCTTCGCACAGAGCTTTTGTATTTGGACCGTAACGATGCTCCAACTCTTCAAGAGCAGACAGCTATTTACACACAGCTTTTCACACCCTTTAATAATCAAAAAGTTATTATTAGAACATTAGATGCCGGCGCCGATAAGCCAATGGCTTTCATTACATTTGATAACGAACCAAATCCAGCGTTAGGTGTTCGTGGTTATAGAACCATTAATAAGCATGAAAACCTACTTCGCACACAATTACAAGCCATTGCAGCTGCTGCAAAGGCGACCAAGGCTGAAGTGTGGGTAATGGCGCCGATGATTACATTGCCAGAAGAGGCAAAAAACTTTGTTGCGATGGCAAAAGAGTATGGTTTAGAAAAAGCAGGTGTAATGATTGAAGTTCCTGCAGCAGTTTTCCTTGCAGATGAAATTACAAAGGTTTGTCATTTTGTTTCTATTGGTACAAATGACTTAGGTCAGTACCTACATGCTGCAGATCGTGAATCTGCACCCCTTGCAGGATTTAATGATCCGTGGCAGCCAGCACTTTTGCGCGCTGTTCACCAAATTGCACAGGCAGGAATGAGAAACAACTGCCCTGTTGGTGTCTGTGGTGAAGCCGCATCTGACCCGACAATGGCATCTGTCCTGGTTGGCATGGGCGTATCTTCACTTTCCAGCAGTGTTGCCACCCTGACCGATGTTGCCCAGGCCATTACGGCCCATTCATCCAAGCAGTTGAATCTGGCCGGAATGGCTGCAGTGGCGGCAAATACAGCCGCACAGGCAAAGAGCTCAGCCCGCGAAGAACTAGTGGAGTTGGCCAATCTGGGCCTCTAGGGCCGTTAAATCTGTTACTTGTTAGTACTAATTTGTCCTAAATTTTGTGCGTATGTGCTTGATTTACCAGTGTGAAGCAATGCACACTAGACCAATTGCTCAATTAATGAACGGATGTGACGATAGTGAAGCAGCGCGAAACGGAGTTAATTCTGCGCGCAGCACGCCTGTATTACGAAGGCCACTATTCGCAAGATCAAGTGGCATCCAAACTCAATACCTCTAGATCTAATGTTTCGCGCATGCTCTCTGATGCAAAGCGCTTTGGGTTTGTTGAAATCAAGATTGTTTCGCCCACTCACAAGCATGAATCACTCTCTCAGCAACTATCTGAGCTACTTAAAATTAAAGATGTACAGGTAATTGCAACTGAGTCCAACGATTTAACGCTCAATACAATCGGTCGAGCAGCTGCAAGCGCACTTTTGAAAGACCTGCGCGATAACCAAACCATTGCAATCTCTTGGGGCCGTGGCCTTGAGGCAACTGTTGTTAACGCTCACTTAGAGACTCTTTCGG
>CAEZVW010000019.1_pt1 | contig 16721 bp, 18 predicted proteins | sample 7264851 | NCBI WGS metagenome assembly CAEZVW01 (sample SAMEA6813867, study PRJEB35770) | freshwater metagenome | biome: Freshwater; feature: Freshwater reservoir; material: water | place: Czech Republic | collected 2017-07-26 | depth 0.5m m | reverse complement strand
GCAAGCCTTTATAACATTGGTGGACTTGGTCTCATTCTTGCCGCTGGTGGAATGGTGCTTGCAGCATTCTTTTTGATTCTAGATTTTGATCAGATTCAAAATAGCATTAATGCTGGAGTTCCACAGTCAGAATCATGGCGAGCAGCTTTTGGACTCATGGTTACAATCGTTTGGTTGTATATGGAAGTTCTTCGCTTGCTTTCAATCTTGCGTGGCAATGACTAATTAATGATCTTCATCGAGGGGCTTCAGGTTATTAACCTGGGGCCCTTCGCTATTTCTGGTCTCAGGAATTTGATAAACCAGATATAGAGCTAGTAAGAAAATAGCAGCTGATGCACCAAATGCGATTCGATATGAATAAAGATCTGAAAGCCATCCAACCACAATGGGGCCAACAATCATTCCAGCATCACCAGCCATTTGGAGAATGGCGATAACCTTTCCGCCTTTTCCTTTAATGATATCTCCAACAATACTTGCCGGAACTGTTGCTAAAAATGCTCCACCGAATCCAATAACTGCCATAGCGGCGAGATAAATCCAAACATTCGTGGCAAAAGTCAACATAATGATTCCAACGAGTACAACATGGGATCCAATTAATGCGACAAACTTGCGTCCTTTTGTATCTGAATATCTACCTGCTTTCATTAAGAAAACACCCTGGAAAATTGCAGATATTGCGATTCCATAACCAACAAAAGCTATTGTCGAATTGAGCTCTTCGGTTACGAAGATCGGTAAAATCGAAGAGCGCAGACCATAAAAAATCCACGAAGAAATAAATGTAAGAATAAGGGCAATTCGATAAGGCTTAAGAGCCAAAGCAATACTAACTGTGGTTGTTTCATCTCCAACTTTTAAGTTTACTTTCTCACCGATTTGAATACCTTTAAGAAAAAACAGAGCGATCATGCCTGAAATAAACAGCAAGATTGAGTAAACAAAAAACGGTGCGCGCAGTGAAATGATCGAAAGAATTCCTCCGATAACTGGACCGGCTATCCCTCCCATTAAAAATGCACTCTGATACAAAGATTGAGCACGGCCTCTTTGTGAATCACCAACAGATCTCATAATCACTGAACTAGCGGCTACTGAAAACATTGAGGATCCCAGCCCACCTGCAGTACGAAATATCAGTAGCTGCAGGTAACTTTGCGCAACAGCAGCAAACAAAGTCGAAATTGACACTAGAAATACGCCGGTAGCAAATACCGTTCTTTCACCAAATCGCTCAACTAGTACGCCAGCAATTAAACCTGTAGAAAATCGTGCAATAGCGAAGGCAGAAATAATCAGACCGATTGCAGTGTTATTTACTCCAAATGATTTAGCAAATACTGGAATAGCGGGCAAGATAATTCCGAAACCAATTGAAACTAGGTAAGAGGCAGCCACCAAAATAGAAACTTCTCGTGGCAGGCCCTCAAATAGTTTCTTGATCAAGAGATCATGTCTCCTATCGCCTTGTCACTTTCAGTTTTGTACTCCTTACTTGTTCGCAGCGGTACCTCACGAAGCATAAGTGCCAGCAAGAATCCAAGTGCTGTTACCGGTGCCGCTGCATAAAAAACAATATGGAATGAACTAACAAAAGCTTCAAGAGCTGTTGTTTTAATCTCTGGAGGCAAGGTATTGAGCACTGCGGTATTGTCGCTAATTCCTTCTAACTTACTCATATCGAATCCATTAAGTGCAGCAGGATTTGATGTTGCAAGTTGCGTGAAGTTGCTCTCTAGATAATGGCCAACTCGATTAGTCAAAATACTTCCAAAAATCGCAGTTCCAAATACCGAGCCTAATGAGCGGAAGAAAGTATTAGAACTTGTAGCTACGCCCATGTCTTTAAAGTCGATTGAGTTTTGTAAGGCTATGACAATTGTTTGCATGGAAAGTCCAAGCCCTGCACCTACCATGACTGCATAGATTGATATTTGCCAAAATGGAGTATCGATCTGTAAGCGTGTCATTAGCAAAATACCAATAGTCATTAGGAAAGTGCCGGCAACCGGAAAACGCTTGTAGTGCCCGTGTTTAGAGATCAACTTTCCTGAAATTATTGAGGTTGTGACAATTCCGAGCATTAGTGGAATCAGCTTCAATCCAGCGGTAGTTGCACTATCACCTTTAACTACTTGCAAATAAAGTGGCAACATCACAATTGCACCAAACATTCCAGCACCGATTACTGCACCTAGTAATGAGGTTAATGAAAATGTATGATTCTTAAATAAGTAAAGTGGAAGGATTGGTTCTTTCGCTCGCTTTTCCCAGAGTAAAAACAAAACCGCCAGAATCAATCCTGAAATCAAATACCCAACAGTTCTTGGATCTGTCCAACCATTTTGTGGACCAAATACGGCGGTTGAAAGCAGAACTAGAGTTACTGCGGTCACCATTAACAATGCACCAAGGTAGTCAATCGAATGCTCACGTTTAACCTTAGGAATGTGCAACACAGCAGAAGTTACAATCAATGAGATTATTCCAATGGGAAGATTGATGTAGAAAATCCAACGCCACCCTGTTACTCCGAATAACTCTCCACGGTCAGAGAAAAACCCACCTAGCAATGGACCTGCAACAGATGAGAGTCCCCAGACTGCGCCAAAGTAGCCTTGATAACGCCCTCGCTCACGTGGAGAAACAATGTCACCAATAATCACAAATGTAAGTGCCATTAGTCCACCGGCACCTAATCCTTGAATTGCACGGAATGCAATGAGTTGCTCCATGTTTTGTGATGCACCAGCTAATAATGATCCAATAAGAAATGTCACAATTGCGAATTGAAAAACGATTCGGCGACCATAGATGTCGGAGATTTTTCCGTATAAGGGAGTCGATGCCGTTGACGTCAAAAGATAGGCAGTAACTACCCAGGTGTAGTGATTTAATCCATTGAATTCTTCAACTATGCTCTTTAGGGCAGTTGAAACGATAGTTTGATCAAGAGCTGCAAGGAGCATTCCAGTCATTAAGCCACCGAGAATCACCATAATCTCTTTGTGAGTGAAGTTTTTTGGTGTCGTTGGTAATGATTTGTTATTGCTCATTTTGGTAAGGTTACTCCGTGAAGACAGTAGAAGCCAAACACCTCGTAAAAACCTATCGAAATGGTGAGGTTAAGGCACTCAATGATCTTTCATTAGATGTTGAAGAAGGTACTGTTTTGGGTGTACTTGGCCCAAACGGCGCCGGAAAAACAACAACGGTTCGAATCCTTGCAACACTTCTAAAGCCAGACTCTGGATCGGCAACAGTTGCAGGCATTGATGTAATTAAGCATCCCGAGAAAGTTCGTGAAGTAATCGGTCTTTCAGGTCAGTATGCAGCGGTTGATGAGACTTTAACTGGCTGGGATAACTTAGTGATGTTTGGGCGTTTGTATCACTTAGGTCGCCAAAAATCTGTTGATCGTGCCAATGAGTTATTGGAACGCTTTGATTTAACCGAAGCTGCAAAGCGACCTATCACTACATATTCAGGTGGAATGCGTCGCCGACTTGATTTAGCTGCTTCACTAATCGTTCGGCCAAAAGTATTGTTTTTAGATGAACCAACAACAGGTTTAGATCCTCGTGGTCGCCAAGATATGTGGAGCGTTATTCAAGAGTTAGTAACTGGTGGCGTTACAGTCCTTCTGACCACACAGTATCTCGAAGAAGCAGATCAACTAGCAGATGATATTGCTGTAATTGATCGCGGAACAGTGATTGCCAGGGGGACATCTGATGCTCTCAAAACTCAAGTTGGTGGGGAAAAGTTAGAGATCACTGTAGAAAATATTGATATTGCAAAGACTCAAGAAATTGTGACAAGAGTTAGTGGACACAGCGCATATGTGAACACCAGAACCGTAAGTGCGCCGGTTGTAAATGGTTCCAGAGATTTAATGGAAGCTTTGCGCGCATTAGATGAAGCAAAAATTCATCCACTGGATATTGGATTAAGGAGACCATCTCTTGATGACGTCTTCCTTTCGTTGACTGGACATGTTGCAGAAGAAGTAAATGAAGAGGCTGTCATACCAAAGAAAGGGCGAAAGAAATGAATCACGCAATAAGTGATGCTCTAGTAATAACAAAAAGACAGCTATTGCAACTCTCACGTGTTCCTGAGGTACTAATTTTCTCAACTATTCAACCCGTGATGTTTGTTCTTTTGTTTCGATATGTTTTTGGAGGCTCAATCGATAGTGGTCAGCCAGGTGGCTATGTGCAGCTATTGATGCCTGGGATATTTGTTCAGACAGTTGCCTTTACCCTTGTAGCAACGGCGGCCGGCTTGGCAGAAGATATGAAAAAGGGATTGATCGATCGCTTTAGGTCCCTACCAATTTCTCGTGGCGCAGTAGTAATTGGTCGAACTCTTGGTGATGCACTCCTAAATATTTTGGTGCTGGCGATTATGGCCATAACTGGTTACGTGGTTGGCTGGCGTCCAACTTCAGGGATGTTTCAGATTACTCTTGCATTCTTATTTCTTTTTATGTTTGGTTATGCTCTTTCTTGGATCGGCATATTTGTTGGACTATCTATAAAGGATGCAAGAACGGTTCAAAATGTTGGATTTATAGTCACTTTCCCACTTACATTCCTATCTAACGCATTTGCACCAACAACAGGAATGCCAAGAGTTCTTCAGTACTTTGCAGAGTGGAATCCAGTTTCATCTATGGTTGCAGCCTGTCGCCAGCTGTTTGGATTAGAAAATGAATTTGGTGCCACTGCTAACTCTTGGCCAAGCCAAAACCCATTAGCTACATCTTTGATTTATATGCTTTTATTAATGATTATTTTTATTCCACTGAGCATTCGTAAGTATAAAAATACTTCTGCCTAGATCAAGCAGGAGTTTGAATCAGGAATATTACTTAGGTGTAAAATTCTGCGGCAATGATTTCAACTGAAATCTCACGACCATTTGGCGCTGTGTAACTTACTTTCATACCAATCTCAGCACCTAGAACTGCAGCACCCAATGGTGAGTTTTCACTATAGACATCCAAATCACCTGATGAGATCTCTCGGGAGCCGAGTAAGAATTTCATTTCGTCACCAGCAATTTTTGCCGTAACAACCATTCCTGAGCCAACTTTTCCATCTGCACTCGCTGGTGGTGTTCCAATATGCGCGGTATCTAACATCTGTTTCAATTGACGAATACGGGCTTCCATTTTGCCTTGTTCATCACGAGCTGCGTGATAACCACCATTTTCTTTTAGGTCACCTTCTGCACGCGCGGCTTCAATCTTTGCAGTGATCTCTTTGCGACCTGGACCTTCGAGAAAGGTCAGTTCACTTTGCAAGCGATCAGCTGCTTCTTGAGTAAGCCATGTCTGCGTCATAAGGTCTAAAGATACTGCTTACTTACTTGGGGCGACAACCCTGCACGTCGGCATTAACGGCCTCTATGCGTGTGGCTACTGCAGTAGTTAACTCCACTTTTCCTTCTCCGGTGGCAATCTCTTCATCTAATTGACCAACAATATTCTTGTAATAATCTCTAGCGATTAATGTGCAAATCACTGGGCTATCAAGGCCATTTCTATCAACTGAATAGCGAATAGAAGTTTCGCGATCACTATTGACAGTAAATGAAATCAATTGAACTCGAATTGCAGGATTTGAATGGTGAAGACCGGCCCATGTGACCCATCCGATACCAGCGATTGCGATAAAAACTGCAAAACCAACCCAATTGCGACCTTTTTTAATGCCGTAACGGTCATCGTAATCAAACGGGCTTTGCGATTGCATGACATGATTATCTCATGGAAGAAGATGTATTTATGGGCTCAGCAGGTTCTCTGACAGTTGGCCTGCTAGTGATTGCCGTCGCATTCCTGTTGCGTAGTTTCTACAAGCGCTTCATGGGTGTTAATCGAAGCGATGACTCACAAGAGTAGTTTTCTTACCAAACTTGGACAAACAGTTGCAGTTTTGCTCATTACTGCACTTTTTGTCTCCTTAGGTTTGTGGCAATTACAACGTGCTGCAGATTTAAAGGAGTCATTAAAAGTTGCTACAGCAATTGATACCAATGTTGTTCCACTTGAATCAATCACTAGCCCTCGACAGGCAATTCCTCCATCGGCTTTAAATCGAACAGTCTCCATAACAGGTAAATACATTGCAAATTTTAAGGCTGCTAATCAAAAAGATGGAAATGGAGTAATTCAAGATTGGGAGTCCGCGCTTTTACAGGTTGGAGAGAGATCTGCAATCTTGGTAGTGCGCGGGCTTTGGTCTGAAAGATTATTAAATCCCGATATTGCGCAATCGATGGATATTCAAATAGAAGGTTTACTTGTTGCTAGCCAAGATGGTGATCGAGCAAGAAACACGCCCGGCGAGATATCACGACTAGACAGCGCAGTTGTAGTTTCTCTAACTGATCTTGACCTCTTTGATGGATATGTCGTTGCAACTTCTGAAGCTACTCGAACCGAATCACTTGAACGGACCAGGGTTGTGCCGGAGAAATTGCAGTCACGAATCCCTGGCTTTTACTGGCAGCACCTTTCGTATGTGGTGATCTGGTGGCTTATGGCCGCCGTAGTTGTCTTTCTACCCTTTTATCGTCGTAGAGTAAGCACATGAGCGGTGCATTGAAGCGGTTTAGAGTAATGGCAATAATCGCAGGAGTAATGTCTTTGCTTTTGTGGTTTGTAGATTTACCAGTTGCCTATCTTCTCAATAATGATGATTGGAAATCTATGGTTGCCTGGATTCCATTTGTTCATGGATGGATCTATGCGGTCTATGTTTTAACTGCGCTTCAATTTGCGACAAAGGCACGTTGGTCACTCAAAAAAACAGTGTGGTTAATCCTTGCAGGCACACTTCCAATAGCTTCATTTGCTGCGGAGCGCAGAGTTGTTCGTCAGTATTCGTAAGGTAGTTAAATCGCTGCTCTATCCGCTTTATGAACGGCGCTTAGTTCGGTCTCTAGATTTTTCAAAAACCCCCCATCACGTTGGCGTGATTTTGGATGGGAATAGAAGATGGGCAAAATCTAATCCAACTTCTAATGATCCACATGGGCATAAAGCTGGTGCGGGAAAAATAATTGAGTTTTTGGGTTGGTGTGAAGATGCTCAAGTAAAAGTTGTTACTTTATGGTTGCTTTCAACCGATAACTTCAAACGATCTCAAGATGAAATCAATGAATTGCTAGAAATTATTGGAGAAACCGTAGATGAGTTAGCTGCAACCGGCCGCTGGAATATCAAAGCGGTAGGGGCTATGGATTTACTGCCAGCCTGGCTCCAGGAAAAACTTAGCGCCCTTAAACCAATTCGAAACGATGGGGTAGAGGTAAATGTTGCCATTAGTTATGGCGGGCGACGCGAAATAGTTGATGCTGTCAAAAACTACATGGGCCAAGAAGCAAATGCAGGGCGCTCACTTTTCGATGCAGCTACAAAGCTGACAACTGATGACATTTCAAAGTTTTTATACACTGCCGGACAACCAGATCCAGAGCTCTTGATTCGTACATCAGGGGAACAACGCCTAGGTGGTTTTTTACTATGGCAAAGCGCTTCATCTGAGTACTACTTTTGTGAAGCGTATTGGCCTGACTTTCGTAGGGTTGATTTTCTTCGTGCCTTGCGTTCTTACTCTGTGAGACAACGACGTTTTGGTTCATAAAAATAGAGTTCAAATTTCACTTCAGCCTCTAGCGTGTCTGCGCAAATTAATAGCCAATTAGTTCTACCTTTTCACTATCGGAAGCAAACCCCCAACACAATTAAATGTAGGAGTAAGCATTGGCTGCTAAGGTCCAAAAAGGGCGAAAAACCTTTGTTTTAGATACTAGCGTTTTGCTTGCAGACCCAGGGGCCCTTCTTAAATTTGCCGAACATGAAGTAATAATTCCGATCGCAGTCATCGGAGAGCTTGAGACTAAAAGAGATCATCCAGAGCTGGGCTACTTTGCCCGAGCAGCTCTTCGCGCACTAGATGATTTGCGTATCACTCATGGTCGATTAGATAAACCGCTAACCATTACACCTGAAGGTGGCACCTTATCTGTAGAGCTCAATCACACAGATCTTTCGACTCTACCAAATGGCTTCTTGCGCGATGGAACCAACGACACCCGTATTCTTGCAATTGCAAAAAACCTTATGTCAGATGGTAAAGATGTAGTACTTGTATCAAAGGATTTACCACTTCGCGTTAAAGCATCATCGGTTGGAGTAGAAGCGCAAGAGTATTTAGCTGAACTTGTTTCTAATAGTGGTTGGACTGGGATTAAAGAGTTACATGTTGACTCATCTGTAATCGATGACCTCTATTCACGCGAACTTGCAGATCATGAAGCAGTACATCAACTTCCTGTTCACACCGGAATTGTTTTGCATTCTCAAAAGAGCAGCGCGTTGGCACGGGTTACAGCTGATAAGCAATTGAAGTTAGTGAGAGGAGATCGTCAGGCTTTTGGATTGCATGGGCGAAGCGCCGAACAGAGAATTGCCTTAGATATCTTGCTAGATGAATCAATCGGCATCATCTCCCTAGGAGGACGAGCAGGTACTGGAAAATCAGCACTGGCTCTGTGCGCCGGTTTAGAGGCGGTAATGGAAAAACGTCTCCATAAGAAAGTGGTTATCTTTCGCCCGCTCTATCCAGTCGGTGGCCAAGAGTTGGGATACTTGCCAGGCTCAGAGGGCGAGAAGATGTCGCCGTGGGCTCAGGCCGTCTTTGACACTTTGGGCGCTCTAGTTAGTCAGGCAGTTATTGATGAAATCATCGACCGTGGGCTCATTGAAGTTTTGCCACTTACCCATATTCGGGGCCGATCACTTCATGACTCTTTTGTGATCGTTGATGAAGCCCAATCCTTGGAGCGTGGTGTTTTGTTGACCGTGCTTTCCAGAATTGGAACGGCATCAAGAGTGGTGCTGACCCACGATATTGCCCAAAGAGACAACTTACGGGTCGGCCGGCATGATGGAGTTGTGGCCGTGGTCGAGACTTTGAAGGGCCACCCGCTATTTGCCCACGTGACTTTGACCAGAAGCGAGCGCTCGCCGATCGCCGCCCTAGTTACCGAACTTTTAGAAGGTCCTGTCTCAGGGTAAACACCCCTAATTCAATCTCACAGTCACATTTGGTGCATTTCGGACATTACCCTAACTGACCTGCGGTTTTACCCATCCACAAAAAACTTTCTACCTGTGAATTTGCGACTTTAGCGGGCTTTGATTTGCCCAAGGGGCCTTCCTGGCGCACGATAGCCACATCCCCGTAGTTAATGAAGCCTCTTTTGAGGCTAATTGGCCATGGGGCTGGAAGCGTCCAAAGGGTGTGAATCTGCTCGAAAGAGCAGTTGAGCACCTTGGAACAGATCCAGGGATTAGAAGCAGGGATGAGTCAGTTGAGTCAGAAGGGAGTACCAGAGATGAGTTCGATAACGGCTATTGCAGGAATGTTCACGAAAAAAGCTGTGGTCGCCTGGACGATGATCGGTGCGCTTTTGCTGGCTATCACATTTTTGCCCAAAGCAAATGCGACGGAGAATTTAATTGTGGGCTCTGAGGCCTCACAATCTGTGGTTGCAATCGATCCAGGTTCTGAGTCATCTTTCCTTGGGGAGAGTTTCACCACGATTGCCGGAGCAATATTTTCCAAAGATTTAGCCTTAGTTTCTGCAGCAAGTATTCAAGTTGAACTAGCGCGCTCGCCATTTGGAGCAAAAAAAGTTGCCCGGGAGATCCTATTTAACGAATATGGATTCAAGCAGGTTCAATACGATTGTCTTGAAAAGCTTTGGACTGAGGAAAGTAACTGGCGTTATAAAGCCCACAACAAAAGATCTGGAGCGCATGGAATTGCTCAAGCGCTACCCGCCAATAAAATGGATGTTGTTTCAACAGATTGGCGAACAAATCCGGTAACTCAGATTCGTTGGGGGCTTCGCTATATCAGCATCCGCTATGAGACTCCTTGCAAAGCTCTTTCAAAGCACAAGAGAAGCAACTGGTATTAATTAAATCTCGGGTCTTGTACTAATCTTCAAAGGTACAGAAGTTTCGGCATAGAAATCCTGCCCCTTATCGTCAACAACAATAAAGGCCGGAAAATCTACAACATCGATTTTCCAAACAGCTTCCATACCTAACTCTTCAAAATCTAAAACTTCAACTTTCTTAATGCAGTCTTGTGCAAGACGTGCTGCAGGTCCACCGATTGATCCAAGATAAAAACCACCATGAGTCTTGCAAGCATTTGTTACCGCTTTGGAACGATTACCTTTTGCAAGCATGACCATAGAGCCACCGAGAGATTGAAAATACTCAACATAAGAATCCATACGACCTGCTGTAGTTGGACCAAATGAACCTGACGCATAACCGGCTGGTGTCTTTGCCGGCCCTGCGTAATAAACAGCGTATTTCTTCAAGTATTCAGGCATTGGCTTTCCTGAATCGATCATCTCTTTTATCTTTGCATGCGCTAAATCTCTAGCGACAACCATAGTTCCAGTTAATGAAACGCGAGTTTTTACAGGATGCTTAGAAAGCTCAGCCCGAATAGCTTCCATTGGTTGATTTAAATCAATAGCTACCACTGTGTCATCTAGATGACTATCAGTTGTTTCTGGCAGAAAATGAGCAGGATCGCGCTCTAACTCTTCTAGAAAGATTCCATCTTTGGTGATCTTGGCTTTTGCCTGGCGATCAGCAGAGCATGAAACAGCAATTGCAATTGGAAGCGAGGCACCATGGCGTGGAAGTCGAACAACACGAACGTCATGGCAAAAGTATTTGCCACCAAACTGCGCACCAATGCCAAGTGTTCTAGTTAACTCCAGAACTTTGACTTCAAGATCTTTATCTCTAAAACCATGCCCAGTTGCAGCATCTCCGGTGGTTGGAAGTGAATCCAGATACTTTGTACTTGCTAATTTGGCTGTTTTAACTGTGTGCTCAGCACTTGTGCCACCAATGACAATTGCAAGGTGATACGGAGGGCAAGCTGCAGTGCCTATGGAGCGAAGTTTTTCATCTAACCATGTCATAAATGATTCTGGATTTAAAACCGCTTTTGTTTCTTGATACAAGAAAGACTTGTTTGCACTTCCGCCACCCTTGGCGATATAAAGCAAGTTGTACTCATCTGGATGATCACTATCTGAATAAATCTCAATCTGTGCTGGCAAGTTGTTGCCAGTGTTCTTCTCGTCCCATGTTGTTACCGGTGCCATCTGTGAATATCTAAGGTTTAGTTGAGTAAATGCATCATAAATTCCCTGCGATATGGCAACTTCATCTTTACTTGTTGTTAAGACATGTTGGCCTTTCTTACCCATGACAAGTGCTGTGCCTGTGTCTTGGCACATTGGTAGAACTCCGCCAGCTGCGATGTTTGCATTTTTTAATAGATCGATTGCAACAAAGCGATCATTGGGTGAACTCTCTGGGTCTTTAACAATATTTTCTAACTGCGCAAGGTGATCTGAACGTAGGTAATGTGAAATATCGTGAATTGCTTCTGCCGTTAACTTTTCTAGTGCAGATGGTTCAACTTGTAGAAATTCTTTATCTCCAAGTTTGATCACACTTACGCCCTCTTTACTGACAAGGCGGTACTTAGTTGTATCTGGCCCTAAGGGTAGAAGATCGGAATAAGTAAATTGAGGCATTTATGGCTTAGCCGCATCTAACTTCTTCTTGGCTCCATCTAGCCATTCCTGACAGATCTTGGCCAACTCTTCGCCTCGCTCCCAAAGTTTTAGGGATTCTTCTAAGGTCGCACTACCTGCTTCAAGTGATTCAACAACTTCGGCAAGTTCATCTCTTGCAGCTTCATATGAAATCTTTTTGGCCTCACTCATGGGATAAATCTACTCTCTCTTTGCCCTCGACGTTAAAAATGCTCATGTGCCCTTACTTATCAGGTCCGTTAGCGGTGGCCGCGGCCTCTCCTTTTGCTAGGCGCATTCGTAGTTGCTCACCGGCCTTTAACCGTTTTGGATCGGTAAGGATCTCACCATTACTTAATTGAACTACTGAATATCCGCGATCTAATGTGGCTTGAGGAGAGAGCGCACGAACACGGGCCTTTATCTGTTTCAACTCTTCTTTAGCTAATTTTAGCCTGGCAGCAAAAGATCTATTGGATCTATCTTTCAAGGCAGCGATTACTTCAGCTCTGCTTGAAACTAAAACCAAAGGATCTTTCATTACTGGTCGTGCCATCAAGTTTGTTATCCTCGTGCTTTCAAGATCGAATAAATTCACCAAGCGACGCCTAGCTCGATCCTTAAAGGCTGTAATCATTGCAATCTCTTCTGCAATATCTGGAACCACTCTTTTAGCTGCATCTGTTGGTGTTGATGCTCGATAGTCAGCGACTAAATCTAAAAGTGGTGAATCCTTCTCATGCCCAATCGCACTCACAATTGGAGTCTGACAAGAAGCTGCTAAGCGAACAAGACCCTCATCACTAAATGGAAGCAAATCTTCGAAAGAGCCACCTCCTCGGGTGATGATAATTACTTCAACAGTTTTATCCGCTTCTAACTCTCGAAGAGCTTCTGAAACTTCACTTACGGCTGCAGCGCCTTGAACAGTTACTTCTCGAATTTCAAATTGAACGCTTGGCCATCTGCGTTTAGCATTTTCAACCACATCTTTTTCCGCATCGGTATTTCTTCCACAGATCAGGCCAATTTTTTGTGGCAAAAGTGGAAGCGCAACTTTGCGATCTGAGTCAAACAAACCTTCTTGTGCCAGAGTATTTTTTAATGCTTCTAATCGTGCAAGAAGTTCACCGACACCAACTTGGCGAATCTCGCGTGCAGAAAAAGAAAGAGAACCATTTTTTGTGTACCAAGATGGCTTTGCATATAAAACTACTCGCGCATTTGCTGGAAGTGGTTGCGCAGCTGCGATCACCGATTTATGACACATCACCGAAATTGACATGTCGACGCTTGGATCTCGCAATCGGATAAAGGCCATCATTCCGCTGCGCTCATTTAGTTCGCTGATCTCACCTTCGATCCATATTGGACCCAAACGATCTACGTACTCTTTGATGGCTTCAGTAACTACCCGAACCGTTGCTGGGGCTTCACTTGAAGTTTCAAACATGGATAGAGCCTAATAGACTGAGCCCATGGCTAAGAGAGTTCTGCTTGCGGCGCCCCGCGGATATTGCGCAGGGGTAGATCGCGCAGTTATTACAGTCGAAAAAGCTTTGGCCCTCTATGGGGCGCCGGTCTATGTGCGCAAACAAATCGTTCACAATATTCACGTCGTCGCATCCCTTGAAGCAAAGGGTGCAATATTTGTTGATGAAACAGATGAAGTACCTGAAGGTAAAACCGTTGTTTTTTCCGCACACGGTGTCTCACCTTTAGTTCATGAACAAGCAGCTGCAAGAAATCTCAAGACAATCGATGCAACCTGTCCACTTGTTACAAAAGTGCACCACGAAGTGCGCCGCTTTGCCGCTGAAGGTTCAGAGATTTTACTCATCGGTCACCACCACCACGAAGAAGTTGAAGGAACAGCTGGTGAAGCAGTTGGTCAAGTACGAGTTGTCGATGGATTAGAAGGTGCCCGAACAGTTCAACCAACGCCTGGAAAAAACTTAGTCTGGCTCTCACAAACAACCTTGTCAGTCGATGAAACTTTAGAGTCAGTTGCAATATTAAAAGAGCGCTTCCCAGATATCCAGGCACCACCAAGTGATGACATTTGTTATGCAACTCAAAACAGGCAAGAGGCAATTAAGGCAATTGCGCCACAATCTGACCTTGTCATCGTTGTTGGTTCTGTTAATTCATCTAACTCTGTGCGCTTGGTTGAAGTTGCACTTGAGTATGGTGCGAAAGCTTCCTACTTAGTTGATTACGCAGAACAGATGCAGGACGAATGGTTTGAGGGTGTGGAGACAATTGGTGTAACAAGTGGTGCATCAGTCCCAGAGATTTTAGTAACAGATGTTCTCAAATCTCTTGCTGAGATGGGATTTAAGGAAGTCACAGAAGTTACAGCGGCCGAAGAATCACTGCTTTTTGCTTTGCCACCAGAGCTACGCAAAGACATGAAAGCAGCTGGTCAGATTTAAGTTCTTTTTAGAAACCGTAATCGCATGAATCTTTAGTTATGCAACTCTATTCTCTGATTTAAAAGGCTTTTTCTTTGCCTTTTGATTAAAGTACATAAACCAGCCATAGAGGGCAGAGACAATTAGAAATGGTGCTTCACTTGCAAGGGCTGCAATAAAATCAATTCCAACTCTTGATGGCCTAAATCCAACCAGCACAATTGTTGTTAGTAGAGATGTTGCAGCAAAGGCCAAAGGTGGCGTTACAACAGAGACATATGTTGTGCCGGGGCGACCAAAACGCAGTGAGCCATACATCGCAGCACAAATTGCAATTCCGGTAATAACCCCAACACCGCTCCGAAAAACTGATTCAATGAAAACAAAAAAACCAATAAACAATGTCTGTAGAACTACAACGCCCTCTTTTTTAAGTCCTGGGCCTTGGATCGCAACTTTTTGAAATGTGCTCATTATTCTTCAACCTCTTCTGCATCGATGTAATCATCTCCGCCATCTAACTCCGCACTCTTTAACTCCCTGACCGCACCAGGTGCTTCAGGATAGGCAATGGCTAATTTATCTTTATCTCCAGCAACTCCCAAGTTATGAATTCTGCGAGCTGGTGCCAAGACAGTCTTTTCAGCCGTTGGCACAAGATCTTCATAAGCTTTAGAAGTTGATGAGATTGCTTTTCCAACGGCAACAATTTTAGTATGAAGCAAGGTGATGTTTTTTAAGAAAGTACTTGCAACCTTTTGAATCTCATCTGCATTTTCTGCTAACTTGTTTCTGGAAAAAATGTATCCAATTGTGCGAAGCAAGGCCATCATTGATGTTGGGGTTGCAATCGTAACTCCTGCTTTAAAGGCTTTTTCTAGCAACATTGGATCTAAGCGCAGAGCTTCTGATAAAAGAGTTTCAAAGGGAACAAAGAGAACAACAAAGTCAGGCGAGCCCTGAGATTTGTGGTAACCACGTTTTGCTAGTGCTTCTACATGCTTAAGCAAATCTTTACTGTGCTGCTGTAAAAACTCATCTCGCTCACTTTGATCTTGTGTTGCAAAGGCATCTAGAAAACGATCAAAAGGAAACTTGGAGTCAATAAATAAAAGACTTCCGCCAGGCATGTTTACGGTTACATCTGGAATTCCAGTTGAGTCAGAATCTGTAGTCGAGCGCTGGCTTGTGTATTCATGGCCTTGTCTTAATCCGGCGCCTTCTAGCAGGAGTTCTAACTGCGCCTCACCAAATTTTCCACGTGTCTGTGTGTTAGAAAGTGCGCCAGCTATTTTTTTCGTTTCATCGAAAATAGATTCTGAAGCTCTTCGCATTTCGCTGATCGTTGTATTTAGCTTTGCTTCTGCTTCAGTGCGAATACGATTTGCTTCATTAGATTGCTCTGACAACTTATTGACCGACTCTTTCATCGCAACAAGTTCGGCATTTAACTTAATTGCACCTTCTGTTTTACTGCGCTCTGCATCTAACTGTGATTTATAGTCCTTGAGTAAAGCTTGATCACCCGAGGAATTCTTGAATTTGAGGGCAGAAAGTAGGTAACCGATAGTGATTCCGGTGAATAGACCTATCAATAAGGGCGTTAGGTAAGCGGGCATGGGCCTATCGTGGCAGGAAGCACTGACAATCCCGCGTAGGCTCTACTCCTCGTGAGCCTCTCAATTGGAATAGTCGGACTGCCAAATGTGGGTAAGTCCACCCTTTTTAACGCTCTGACTAAAAACAACGTGCTTGCTGCCAACTATCCCTTTGCCACGATTGAACCCAATGTGGGCATGGTGGGAGTGCCAGATGAGCGTTTACCCAAGTTAGCCACGATCTTTAGCTCAGAGAAAATTCTTCCAGCCGTTGTCTCTTTTGTTGATATCGCAGGAATTGTTAAAGGAGCATCTGAAGGTGCAGGGCTTGGAAATAAATTTCTAACAAATATTCGTGAGACCGATGCAATTTGCCAAGTGATTCGTGTTTTCAATGACGGCGATGTTGTTCACGTTGATGGCCGTATTGATCCGGCATCAGATATGGAAACTATAAATACAGAATTAGCTCTTGCTGATTTACAAACTATTGAAAAAGCAATCCCTCGATTAGAAAAAGAAGCCCGTGTTGCTAAAGAAAAAACTGCAGTGCTAGATGCTGTTAAGTCTGCAAATGATTGGCTGCAATCTGGCAAACCATTATCGCAGAGTGCAATTGATCTAGAGCTCTTGCAAGAACTACATCTGTTAACCGCAAAGCCATTTCTCTATGTCTTTAATGTTGATGCAGCAGAATTAAATGATCAAGATCTGCGCAAAAAATTGCAGGCCCTAGTTTCACCTGCAGAAGCAATTTTCTTAGATGCAAAAACAGAGGCAGAACTGGCAGAACTCAGCGATGAGGATGCATTAGAATTGTTGGAGTCGATTGGTTTGAAAGAACCAGGACTTGCAACTTTGGCACGTGTTGGTTTCGATACTTTGGGTTTGCAGACGTATTTAACTGCTGGTCCAAAAGAAGCTCGCGCATGGACAATTCACAAAGGTGACACCGCACCCATGGCCGCTGGTGTTATTCATACTGATTTCCAAAAGGGATTTATTAAGGCTGAAATCGTCAGCTTTGAAGATCTCATTGCCGCAG
>CAEZVW010000018.1_pt1 | contig 17213 bp, 14 predicted proteins | sample 7264851 | NCBI WGS metagenome assembly CAEZVW01 (sample SAMEA6813867, study PRJEB35770) | freshwater metagenome | biome: Freshwater; feature: Freshwater reservoir; material: water | place: Czech Republic | collected 2017-07-26 | depth 0.5m m | reverse complement strand
TGACCTCTGGAATGTTTCCTGCAAGTGGTTCACGTTGGCAAAAGGAAAAGGGAATCGTTGATTCTCCGGAGATCTTTGCTAAAGACATCATGAAAAAAACTAAAAACTCTGGCCATGTTGTGGCTACGCAGGCGCTAACAAATGTCAGCGTTGAGGTTTTTGAATGGATGGCCGATTCACTGGGTGTGCCATGGGAGTTAGTGACAGATTTTCACTATCCAGGTCACTCAGTAGATCGCTGTCTATCTGTTCCCGGTCGAATGGGTCAGTTGGTGTTAGGCCCAATCTGGAAAGTGGCATCGGATCAAAATCTTTTTGACTTTAAAGCAAGCACACGTTTAATCGATGTAGTTATCAAAGATGGCCAAGTTGTTGCAGCTGTTGTCGAAAATGCCGACGGAAGCCAAGAAGAGATTGCAACCGACAATGTATTGATGGCAACAAATGGCTATGGCGCAAATCAAAAACTATTGGCCGAGCACAATGAAGAGGTTTCTTATATTTACTATCACGGATCAAGGTATTCCAAGGGCGAGGCACTGCAAATTGGAATCAAACACGGTGCCGGGTATGGATATTTAGATTCCTATCAAGGCCACGCCGCTATTTCATCTCACGCAAAAACTTTGGTTGGCTGGACAACAATTATGCAAGGTGGCTTTATCGTCAACTCTGGTGGTGAAAGATTTGGTGATGAATCTGCAGGATATTCAGAATATGCAGCAATTCTCAATGATCAAAAAGGCAATACAGGTTGGATCATCATTGATAAAGCAATCCACGAGGGTTCATTATTGTTTAAAGAGTATGAAAACACGGCAGCAAGTGGCGCAATAGTTTGGGCAGATACCATTGCAGAGTTAGCAACTGCCATTGCCGTTCCTGTAGAAAAGCTAACCGCCGAATTAGACAATGCACATGCCGTACACGACGGTAAGAGTCAAGATAGATTTGGGCGAAAAGTTTTTGAGAAAAGATTGCAAGCACCATTTGGTGCAATCAAAGTTCGCCCCGCACTTTTCCACACACAAGGCGGTGTGCAAGTAAATGCAGATGCACAGGTTCTTAGAGAAGATGGTTCAGTGATTAAAGGTTTGTATGCAGCAGGTGGCGCCGCAGTAGGAATCTCTGGTCACGGATCAGATGGCTACCTGGCCGGCAATGGACTGTTACCAGCTTTTGGTTTTGCTTACATAGCCGCAAAATCTGTCGCCTCTGCGATGGCGCTCAGCTAATCCTTCAGGGGCTTCTCAGTATTACGATCCACGCCAGCGCGGCCTATGTTTAGTGTGGTGTTTACCCAGCGGTTTACGCCTCTAGGTAGACGTTTTTGAAGGCACCAAATCACCCCCTCAAAGTTATCAAAACGAGACCTAGGTGTGCAGATTCTGTATTGACCGACTATCAGCCGCACCGTAGGCTCGCTCCACTCAAAAGCATGCTTACCTTGACCGGTAAGCCCTGCTTCAACAAAAGCAATAAAGGGAGAGTACGAATGAATTTTTCAACATCTTCTCGAGCTAAGAAATCACAAGCTGCGCTATTTGCGGTTTTGGTTGCTGGTTCACTACTAGCTGCAACACCTGTATCTAATGCAGCTGCAGCTGTAAAGATTGGATCAGCATGTTCAACAGCTGATGCAATTGCAGTTTCAACAACTGCAAAGACAGTTACTTGCAAGAACAAGAAGTGGACAGCATATAAGCAGGAATCATTTGTTTATAGCGGAACTTCAGTTCCTTATGGTCCGAAAGAAGAGTTTGCAACTTACGCAGTCCCAAAGCAGATGGGATACTTTGATGCAGAAAACTTAACTGTAACTTCACAAGCATCAGCTGGTGCCAACGTTGCTATTGCTGCAGTTGCATCAGGTGCTGTTGATATTGCTGGAGCAGACCTTGGTCCAGTTATGCAAGCCATTGAAAAAGGAACAAACATCATTGTTATTGGTGGTTTAGTACAGAACTGGCCATGGGCGATGGCGGTTAAAAAGGGAAGTCCAATCACAAAGCCTGCCGATTTAAAGGGCAAGAAGATTGGTATCGTTAGCTTTACTTCTGGAAGCTACCCATACACAAAGGCATGGCTCAAAGACAACAACATGACCGAAACTGATGTAACTCTTGTTGCAACTGGAACACCAGCTGCCGCAGAAAATGCAATCAAAAATGGTGATGTAGATGCACTTGCTTGGTACACCGCGGTTTATGCAAATATTGAGTTTGCTGGAACAGCGCTGACATACCTTCCTAATGGGCCAGCATTTAAGGGAGTTCGCTCTCTTTCATGGGTAGCCAACGCAGACAAGTACGCAGCAAACCCAGAAGTCTTCGAGCGTTTCTTACGCGGAGCTATTAAGGGTCTTATCTACTCAAATACAAACATTAAATCAGCAGTTGCCTTGGGTATGAAGGAATACCCACAGCTACTACTTGGTTCAACCCTAGAGGCAAAATCTCCTGCAGCGGTTGCATCCCTTACAGCATGGCTTGCTTCAGCTAAGCCACTGACTGGAACTCCATCAACCTGGAAAAATCTAGGATCAATCACAAAGGCAGAGTGGACGATCAACCAGAACTACGCCACTCTTGCAGGTAACAAGAAGATCGCGATTGATTTTGATGCTTTCCTTGATACCGACACGATTGAACGCGCAAATTCATTTGATCGTGCTCCAATTGTGGCAGCAGCAAAAAAGGCTAAGTAATAATAAAAGTAACCAATCTGTATAGAATGGGAACATGAGTAAAGTAAACAACTCGTTAATCCAGGACGCCTCGCAAGAGGCGTCCTGGATTAATGTTGCCGCCTTACACAAGATTTACAACACCAGAGGTGGCGGTAAGACGCATGCTCTTTCTGACATTAATTTCTCTGTTAAAAAAGGTGAGTTCATCTCAATTGTTGGGCCATCCGGTTGCGGTAAAACCACTCTTCTTAACATCCTTGCAGGTCTTATTTCAAAGACCGAGGGCAGTGCATCAGTTTCTGGACACGAAGTCTTAAAACCCTTGCCAGAGATTGGCATGGTCTTTCAAGCACCAACGCTTCTTCCTTGGCGCACGATCCTCGAAAACGTAATGGTGCCAGTTGAGGTACAAAAACTTGATCAGAAAAAGTATTTACAAAAAGCAAAAGAATTATTGACACTTGCTGGTTTAGATGGCTTTGAAGATAAATATCCCAACGAGCTCAGTGGCGGAATGCAACAACGGGCAGGAATCTGTCGTGCGCTAGTGCACTCACCATCTGTGTTGTTGATGGACGAACCATTTGGCGCTTTAGATGCCATGACTCGCGAATACATGAACCTAGAACTTCTTAGAATTTGGAAAGAAAGTAATCAGACAATCGCACTTGTTACTCACTCAATTACAGAGGCGGTCTTTTTATCTGACCGAGTTATTGTAATGAGCCCACGCCCAGGTCGAATTGCTGAGATCATTACAATTGACCTTCCGCGACCACGAACACTTGACATGATGAACAGTGATGCTGCAGGAGTCTTTGTTAAGAGGATTCGAAAATACTTTAACGCTGCAAACGTGATTGAATAAAGGGGAGCAAGAATGAAGTTTCTTCGAAATCGACCAGAATACGTCCTTGTTCCTTCTGTTTTTATTGCCTTTGTACTGATTTGGGAAAATCTTGTAAATATCTTGAAAATTGAAGAGATTATTTTGCCTACACCATCACAAATTGGTGACGCACTCTATTTCCAGTTGAGTAACCCTTTGTTTTGGTCCAACTTCAGGATTACCAGCCAGGAAACTCTTTTGGGATTTACGGGCGCTGTCATTTTTGCTGTTATAGCTGGAACTTTTATTTCACAGATAAAAGTTGTAGATAAGGCATTCATGCCGTATCTCGTAGGCTTTCAAGCGATACCAAAAATTGCTCTAGCTCCAATTTTTATCGTTTGGTTTGGTTTTGGAATGACAAGCAAGGTCGTAATGGCCGCCACTGTCGCTTTCTTTCCCATGTTGATTAATATCATTGAAGGATTAAAGTCAGCCGACAACGATCAGATTAGAATGCTTCGTGTCTTTGGAGCATCAAGGTTTCAGATTTTCTTAAAAGTGCAAATTCCATGTGCGCTTCCGTTTTTCTTTGCAGGTCTTGACGTTGGAATCTTGCTTGCAATCCTAGGTGCGGTCGTTGGTGAGTTCCTTGGGTCACAAGATGGTCTTGGTGCAATGGTTCTTTTGGCACAGTACAACTTTGAGACTCCAACGATGTTTGCAATTTTAATCGTTCTTTCACTGATGGGAATTTTTGCGCACATTGTCGTTAAGGCTCTGCAACGCAAATTTGCTTTCTGGGGAGATAGCAGCAACTTCATTGGTAACTAACTCTAATGTCATCTAATAATGACTTTGCAGGCAAGGTTGCAATTGTTACCGGTGCTGGTCGCGGTATTGGTGCAACAATTGCCAAGCAGTTAGCAAACCGTGGGGCCATTGTTGCCTCTGCCGACATATTGCCTGAATCTGAGTGGACAAGTGAATTAACTGCCCCTCATACACGCCATCACTTAGATGTTCGATCAAAGCAATCCTGTGTTGATTTAGTTAAGGAAGTTGTAGCAAAGCACGGGCGGCTAGATCACCTGGTTAATAATGCAGGGATTGTGCGCAGGGCAAAGGCAAGTGAAATGTCAGAAAAAGACTTCACTGATGTTATTGATATCAACTTAAATGGCACATTTTTTATGAGCCAGGCTGTTTATCCAGAGCTTAAAAAAGTAAAGGGAACTATCGTCAATATCGGCTCAACAAGTGGACACTCTGCTGTTCTAAACACTGTGTCATATTCTGCAAGTAAAGCTGCAGTTATGTTTATGGCAAAGTCACTTGCCTTTGAATGGGCAACTGATGGAATTCGAGTAAATGCTGTTGGGCCAACTATTGTGCCAAGTAACATGACTGCGCCATTGTTAGTTGATCCTGTCTTTATGGAAGATAAAATGTCTACTATTCCATTGGGTCGCATGGCAGAACAGTTAGATGTTGCACAATCTGTTCTATTTTTACTAGGACCAGAGTCGGCCATGGTTACAGGCCAAACAATCTTTATCGACGGTGGAGTGACAATTCACTAGTTGTTTGCAAAGAATCGAACTGGTCCAACGTGTTCTAAAGCAACGTTCTGGCCAACATTAAAATCAAATGGTCCAGGAATTCGAACTTGTAAGTGTTGATCTGCAACATCGATTGCAACCATTGCATCATGGCCGTAGTAATCAATTTTTGTGATAAGACCGTTAATTGAATCTGATGAAACGGATTTACTCAGCTTTATCTCTTCGGGGCGAATAACAATGTGCCCAGAAGAGATTGACTGCGCCGAAGATTTAACTGGATTAAGTATGTAATTGGTAGAACCGTCTGCCAACTTAGATGCCTGCAGAACTAGAGCATCGCCAGTACTAATTGCAATCGTTGGAGAAATTGGAGATGAATAAACATCTTCAGGAGATCCGGATTGAACAATTTTGCCATCTCGCATCAGTGCAATGACATCGGCTGAAACAAGGCCTTCTTCACGATCATGGGTTACCAAAATTGCAGTTGTGTTCTGAGAGCGCAGTAAACTAATTACATCTGTTCGCAGCTCTGTTCTAAGTTCGGCATCTAACGCTGAAAATGGTTCATCAAGCAAAACAATTGATGGCTTAATGGCAAGGGCGCGGGCTAAGGCAACACGAGTCTGCTGACCACCAGAGAGCTGATGTGGCATTCGTATTCCAAATCCCTCCATCCCAGTTAGCGCCAGCATCTCTTTGGTCGTTTGGCGGATCTGATCTTTAGTAAAGACAGCAGGATCTATTCCAAAAGAGATGTTGTCGGCAATGTTTAGATGAGGAAACAAAGCACCTTCTTGAGGAACATAGCCAATCTTGCGCTTATGCGGTGGCAAATGAACAGAGGAAAATGAAACCAACTGTTTTCCAAAGCGAATCTGGCCCTCACTAGGGCGAATTAAACCTGCGATAGAGCGAAGCAATGTTGTTTTGCCACAACCAGAAGGGCCCAGCAAAGCTGCTATCTGGCCGGGTGCAAGAGAGAGTGAAAGATCATCTAAAACAACTTTATTTCCCAATGACACTTTCAGGTGGGAGACTTCAAGTGCGTTCACTTTTGCCCCCTTGTGCTTTCTAGTTCGTAAGAATGAGTGTCTTTGTCGGGCCTGCTAATTAAAAACGTTGGAATCGCTGCTACAAGAACCAAGATTAATGCATAAGGTGCAGCCTCGTTAAATCGATTGATCGAACCGAACGACCATATTTGTGTTGCTAAAGTCTCAAACCCTGTCGGGCGAAGCATCAAAGTTGCAGGCAGCTCCTTCATTGCAGTTAGAAATACCAAGATAGTTCCAATACCAATACCAGGGGCTGCAATCGGTGCAATCACTTTTTTAACAACTGCCCATTGATTCATTCCAAGTGTTGCCGCTACATCTTTTACGCTATTTGGCACACGGGCAAGGGAAGAGCTCATACTGGTAACTGATTTTGCAAGAAACAAAATTGCATAGGCAAATGCTAGTAAAAATGTTGTCTGATATAGCGGTCCAAGTTTTGAACCAATCGATACCAGCGCAAGACCCACTACAACTCCAGGTAGCGCGTGTGCGATGACAACTATTTTATTTGTCACATTAGCAAAGCGTGATGAGCCACCAGAGAGTAAAAGACCTAAGGGAGCAGAAAGAACTAGCGCGATCAATGCGCCAAAGGCTGCAACTGAGACTGTCGAGATCGTTGCACTGACAAGTGCTGGCCCATCAATAGCAACTGGGTTAGAAAAAAAGCGAGTGAGTAAAACATAAAAGGGAAGTATTACGGCAACTGTTGCAAAGGCTGTGATGATTGCAACGGTTGCAAAACGTAGATATCCCTTTTTGACTAGCGGTGTTTTAACCGAATGAGACTTGAGCAGTTGAGACTGAGTTGACTTACCTTTAATTGATTCATCGGCTAAAACAAAGAGAATCGAAAATGCAATTAATACAAATGAGACAACGGCTGCCGCACTTCGATCATATGAAGCGCGATACATGTTTTGAATCGAGACTGTCAATGTTTCAATGTTTAGAAGTGAAACGGCGCCAAAATCACTCATCGTGTAGAGACCAGCCAGTAGTGCACCGGCGCTAACGTGGCCTCGAATTTGGGGAAAGACAACTCGAGAAAATGTCTGCCTAGGATTTAGTCCCAGTGATCTAGCAACTTCTATCTGGGATCCATCAATACTTCTAAGCCCAGCAAGTGTTGCCAAAATAATGTAGGGAATCGTAGAGATAGAAAGAATGAACACCGCAGCTGCAAACCCAGAAAAAGATGGAACAAGTGCCACCCATGTGTAGGTAAATACATAGGAGGGAATAGCAAGGGGAAGTACGGCTGGAATAACTAAAAGCCTACGAAAGGGAAGTTGAACAAAGTGGAGGCCACTTGCAATTGCAACACCGAGCACAAGATTGATTGCCACAACGCAGATCACAAGTAAGGCAGTTGTCGCAAGAACCTCTAAGGTTTTTTGGCGAAAAAGTAACTGCACTATCTCATCTATAGGTTTATCACTTGCCCGCACCAAGAGATAAACAAATGGAATCATCGAAATGGCTGCTACTGCTGCCACTGCAGTGAGCAGCGCAATCCTCCATCCACTTTGCGACTGCGTGCTCGCAGGAGGTTGTTCCTGAAAAGCGGCGGGGAGAGTGGTAAACATTTTTCTACAACAGACCTACTTGGATCAGAAGATCTTGTGTGGCCTTTATATTGCTCAGGGTTTTTAAATCAATAGATGGAGCACCAATTTTGTCCAGAGCAGGTAGCTCACTAGGTGACTGGGCACCATCTAGCAGTGAATATTCATGAGTATCAGAGACAAATTGTTGCTGGGCAGGCCCAGAGGTCAAGTAGTTAATCAAATCCTGCGCCGCTTTTTGTTTTGCACTTGTCTTTAGCACTCCAGCACCTGAAACGTTGATTAAATTGCCAAGATCACCCGGGGCGAAGTAACCAATTTTTGCATTAATTGCACGGCCCAAAGATTCTGATACTTCCCAAACATAATAGTGATTGACGAGTCCTATTGAGATCTCGCCTTTGTCGATTGCCTCAACAATGGCCGAGTTCTTGAGGTAGATCTTCACGCCATTTGCCTGCAAATCTTCTAGCCAGGTTTTTGCAAAAGCTGTTCCTTTGTTCTCAATTAACGCTGTGAGGAATGCTTGAAAAGAGGCGTTGGTTGGAGCAATTCCAATCTGATTTTTGTAGATTGACTTTGTTAAATCTGTAATTGAAACTGGCAAAGTTTTCACTCGATCAGGTGCATAAGCAAATACGCGAGCGCGACCTGTAATTCCAACCCACTGGCGATTGGCTGCAACGTATGCCGCAGGAATATCTGCTGCTACATCGCTAGGTAGCTTCGTAAACAATCCAGCTTGTGCGATTGCCCCAAGTGATCCAGCATCTTGTGAAAGAAATAGATCTGCAGGGGAGTTATTACCCTCTTCAAGAATCTGCGCAGAAAGTTCTGCAGAATCGCCATAGCGAACGTTGAGTTTGATTCCAGTCGATGCTTCCCAGTCGGCAAAAAACGGTGCGATGAACTCTTCTGAGCGACCGGAATAAACCGTCAACTCTGTGACATCACTTGCCTGCTCATTAGATGAAGAGGAACAACCAGCAACTAAGACAAGCATCATGAGTGCGGCAGTACTGGCGGCTAGCTTCTTCACATTGAGCACAGGGTCCACTTTCTATAGGGGTAGCGGCAAGGCCAAAAGCCACCGTCTTCGATTTACCGACTCTACCCGCCATGGGGGTATTTACGCAACATGAGTGTTGCGTAATTCATCTATGCGGGGCTCAGAATTTACTCAGTACTTTTGTGACAAGTTTCTTCGTCGCTACGCCTAAATCAGTGCAATTTCAATGGGTGTGTTCACAAAGGCCTTGGTTAGAATGTTTTGGTGTTGATCAAAACAGCAAATGCTATGCAGCTTTGCAAAGGCAAGCGGCCTGGTGCGATGCGGATCTGGGTTATCCAGGTTGTTGCAATGGCGCTCGCCATCTCTTTGGTCCCATCTATATCTGTTGCCGCGCCATCGGTTGCAAGCGTTCAGCGAGAAGTAGACCGCCTCAGAACTCTGGCAGCTGAAAAGTATGAATCAGCCAATGAGGCAAATATTCGTATCAGAGCACTGGAGAAAGAGATGCAGATTCTCCAGGGCCGCGAAGTTGTACTTCGCAAAGATTTAGATGCAGCCAGTACTGTCATTGAAAAAATTGCTCGCGAGAACTATATGTCTGGCGGCCTTGGAAAATCATTAGGTCTTGTTTTCTCAGCCGATCCAACTCAGTATTTAGCTGATGCATCAACTTTAAGTTACGTCTCCACCAACTATGCGCGGCAGTTGCGTCAATTTTCAACCAGCAAACAGCGTGTGGATGCATCACAGTCTGTAGTAACGGACAAAACAGCTTTGTTAATTCGTGAGAGAGCGGTTTTGAACAAAGAGATTGCAAAAGCCAAGTCATCCTTAGCCTCTGCTGAAAAACTATTGAACACATTAAAGAAGGAAGATCGTGAGCGCCTTGCTAAAGAGGAGAGTGAGCGCGAAGGAAGAATTTTTGATGCCTCCAAGAAATATGCCTCTAGCTTTGTTGGTGACAACACTCGAGGTTCCAAGGCTCTAAAGTATGCGTTGGCACAGATCGGCGATGTTTATGTTTGGGCAGCAGCGGGCCCAACTAGATGGGACTGTTCTGGTTTAACTATGCGGGCATTTCAAAATGCAGGAGTTTCATTGCCGCACTCATCTCGCGCGCAGATTCGATACGGAAAAAACATATCCTTTAGTTCTGTAAAGCCCGGAGACTTAGTATTTTTTGGTAAACCAATTAGCCACGTGGCTATTTATATGGGTGGCGGAAAAATGGTTCATGCACCAAGGCCAGGTAAGCGAGTTGAAGTTACAGAATTTCCTAGAAGTTTTGGTCGCAAGCCATTTGCTGGCGCAAAACGAATTTAAATAGCACCTTTATCAAGACCCTTTAAAACCTGCTCGGCTCGAACGCCTAACTCTTCTAAATCTGACAATCTCTTTAGTCCATTTACCTGCTGGCTCATGCGATGGTTTTTCACGAATGTTTCTTTGTGGCGGTCGAGAAAATCCCAATACAAAGTCGTAAAGGGACATGCGGTCTCACCAACCCGCAGTTTTGGATCATAAACACAGCTCTTGCAATAACTTCCCATGCGAGAGATATAGGCACCACCTGCTGCATAAGGCTTGCTCATCATCGCCCCACCATCTGCATGTAATCCCATGCCGATAACGTTTGGAACCATTACCCATTCACTGGCATCGATAAATACTTCTCGCATCCAATCCAAAAAAGCTTGCGGATTGGTACCCGTAATTAATGCCAAGTTGCTCAACACCATCAACCGGGGAATGTGATGAACCCATGCTCGGGTTTCTATGTCAGAGACAATAGTTTTTACACAGTTCATCTGAGTTTTATTTGAATCAGTAAAGAGCGGCAGCAAAGGGCGGTTTGCACCTAGTTGATTGTTTTCTCGGTAGTCAGGGCCTAGATACCAATACATTCCGTTGACATATTCACGCCAGCCAATAATTTGTCGGACAAATCCCTCTGCAGATGCAATGGGCATATCACCGGTTTTAAAAGCAGCCTCTGCTGCATCGATAACTTCTTTGGCATGGAGTAAACCATTATTCAAATATGGCGACAAAAGTGAATGATGTAGCGCCCAGTTATCTAGTGCCATTGCATCTTCATAGGGTCCAAACTGAGCAAAGTGATTGTCAATAAAGTTTTTTAACTGAGCAAGGGCGCCTTTACGAGTTGTTGCCCATGTTGTATCTGGGGTGTAACCAATTTCAGCCGCAACTTCCTTATCGATCTGATCTCGTTTGTGTTCTAGATAGGCAGGCCAGGTGTAGTTTTTTGGGGGAGGCAATCTGTTTTCTTTATCAAAGTTCCATGCACCACCAATTGGTTTGCCTTTCTCCATCAGCACATTAAGGCGCGTTCTTTGTTGGCGATAGAAATTTTCCATTAAATAACTTTTTTGACCATCGGCCCACTGTGCAAACAGTGGCCTTGGAGTTAAGAAAAAGTCATTAGGTACAAATTGCGCGCCGAATTCTTTAAGAGCCGCAAACTGACGAAACGATGAAGGCTCTGCTGAAATAACCAGTCGATCTGGAAAATCTTTTTTCACCTTTTCAAGACCATTTACCGTTGTTGCTGCTTTTTCATACCGGACTGTGTATCCCAGCGATTGTAAGTGCTGTGCAAAGTGTCGAGCGGAAGAGATCAGAAAGTGAAGGCGCTGGCCATGCCAATTTCTGTCCGTTGTCATCCGCGCACTTTCAACCAAAACAATGACATCTTCACTAGGGTCGCTGCCCTTTAGCGCGCCATAGTTTTCGTTGAGATGATCGAAGGCGACGTAGATAAGCCGTTTCATTTCTTTACTTTACTGCCCTTTTATCTGCCATGTACTCTTAACCTTGCGATGGAAAATCAAATTATTGTTATCTACGATGGTGAATGTGCATTCTGTGAGTCCAGCATTAAATGGATTGAGCAGAGAATAGATGTGGATTCAATACCTTTCCAGAAAGCAGATTTAACAAAATATGGCCTGACCTATCAAGAGTGTTCAAAGTCAGTACAGGTGATTTCAAATGGAACTGTATTGGCTGGTGCTCCAGCGATCGCCTTTCTATTGAAGAAGCGTTGCAATCATTTCCTTTCACTTTTAATCACAACATCTGGCCCCTTTGGGCGGTTGGGTTATAAATGGGTTTCAACCCACAGAAGCTCCATTGTTATTAAGATTGCACATCGATTGCTTGAGCAATCAAATTTGCGGCATAAGAAAAAGCCAAAGAGTTAAATCTGCACATGCGAGCAAAGATAAAAAATGGCTTTCCACCCAAAGTTTGTCTGCGTTGTGGCTTGGAGTTCGAGTGGCGCAAAAAATGGGCTAGGGATTGGGAAAATGTGAAGTATTGCTCAGAGCGGTGCAAAGCAGGCAAATAGAATTTGCTTTCAAACTGCGATTAAAGCGTGACTACTTCTCCATGAGCAAACTTATGTGCGTGATCGCCTTCTGCTCTTAGGAGATGTACGTGTCCTTCACCATGCACGCGCCAACTCTTGTTTTCAAAACTGACATCTTGATCACTGCTTAATCCAGTTACCAGGGCAGTTGATTCATCGATACCGATGACAGATGTTCCAGCCGGAGCAGTCAGCAATTTGCGAGCTGCAGCATCTGGAATCCACCCAAAGAACTTGTTGTAATGGGGAATTGTTCGGATCTCGCCAATTAACCCAAAGCCATCGGTTCCATCTTCTTTTGGTCTAAAGAAATTAGGAACATGTTTACCCATCGCCATGGCCCCTGCGCTACAACCTGCAAGAGAGCTTCCAGAATTCCAGGCAGTTTCAATAGCTAACCACACAGGGGTATCGATCAAAGTGGTTGCAAGATATCCAGGATCTCCGCCGGATAGATAGATAAGTCCTGCATCTTTTATCTGTTGGGCAAAGCTTTCATTCATTGCATCTTCACGAGTATAGATAGGCAAAAAGATTTGCTGCGTATTCAATCGTTCGGCTTGTGCTGCACCTAATGTTTTCCAAAAGCTAAGTCGATCCGAACTCTCTTGCCCTGCAGCAGTTGGAATCTGAATATATGTATTGTTTTTGCCACGTTCAATCGCATTGTTTAAAAGGGATTGTTCCAGACTTTGCATCGCAGGTAGGTACTCACCAGAACCTGCTAGAGCGAGTGCACCTTTCATGAGGAAAGGCTACCTTGCCATGGATAATCAAGAGTTATATAGAACTTTATGAGAGAAGGTTTTGTCCTGTAGTAGTGTGAATACTCTAGAAAGCACTTAGGCTACTTTTTTGTAACCAGCTGGGCATTTTGAATTCTTACCCTTGACCGTTACTGTCTTTTTGCCTTTCTTACAAGTAATTGATGTTGAAGCACCAGTTTTGGAATCGACCTTACTTGATGCAGATGTCTTTGATTTAGATCCAGTCACTGGCTTTGTAGTGTCAATTTTCTTATTTGCTGTGCTGATTTCTTCCTTTGATTTTTCAAGAGTCGCTTCGGCTCTTTCACTAGCGTTTTCTGCTGATGGAATGTTTGAAATTGAGGGATTTGGTTGTGTGCCTGAACTGGAGGTATTTCCTGAGCTTGAAGAGTTGCCGGACGGTACGCAATATGACGGAAGAATTGTAAATGATGCACAGTTTGGTGGAATCAAAGGAGGAGGGTTAAGTGAATCATTAAAATTAGAATTTGAGTTTTCATTCCCAATTCCATTTTGCTGTGAGGCATACCAGGCAGCCTGGTGCGCCCCGATTGCAAGATCCATTGCACTTAAGTTTTCTTGACCACACAAAACTCCTATATAACCCATCGAATACTCAGTACCACTAAAGGGAGTTCCGTAATCATGACACGTTTGGCCTGATGAATTTTCAGATCCACCATTTTGCTGCGAAGCATTCCACTCATTGTAGTAATTAGTAATCAGTTGTTGCATCCAGGTTATGTTCTCTTGCCCGCAGACAAGGCCGATATATCCCAGCGTTTCGACACTACCACCGTAGGGAAGTCCAAAATCAAAACAAGTTTCATTTGATGGATTATTTGAATTACCGTCATCAACTGAATTTTGTTGTGCAGCTTCCCAAAGGGCTGGATATTCAGCGATCGCTTGGTCCATCGCATTTAGATTTTGTTGCCCACATAAAATTCCGACGTAGCCCATTGAAAATGGAGTGCCATCGTAAGGAGTTCCATAATCATGGCAAGGTTCATTTGCTGCAGCTTTTGTTGGAAGAACTAATGAACAAACTAGGCCCACTAGGGCTAAGAATTGAAAGATCCCTGAACGGTTTTTCACATCAATATGGTAAATCACTAAGTTTAGATTTTCTACTTAAACTGGAAGGACATCTTGGACAACCCCACAAAAATCACCCCTGGACTACTTATGGGTGATGCCATCCAGTGGTGAGCAGTGTGTAGGGATTACTTCAATTCCACTTTTGCAGAAATTGTGATCACATCATCGGATTCTGCATGAGCAACAATTAGTTTATAAGTGCCTTTAACTGGACGCTTATCAAATGTCCACTGAGTAACATCATCTTTAATTCGAGTTAGTGATAATTTAAACTCACGCTTGTTACTTTTTAGCGTTAGAGAAATCTCTTTTAGCTCTTCAGTTTCTAAGGCGAAAGGATCTGTTTGATCATTCTCAAAAGAAAGATTTGCTATGAACTTACCTTTCTTTTGCTTACTTACCTTCAAAACAGTTGAATTTGGATTGCTTTCATCCGAACCAGCCACTTCAGTTAATTGATTTACAAATCGATCCACAACCGTGTCGTCTTTTACTGACTCAATGAGATCATCATTAGCTTTAGATATCAAGGCTAATGACTCCTTTGATTTCATTAACTCATTAAGAGCATTTTTTAGCACATCTATACTTACCAAAGTTTGGTCATATGTAGGGTCGCTTTTTGAGAATGTATTCATTTTTTCAGTCAAATCTTTAATCGCTAACTCAATGCGCGCAATCTGCTCCGAATTTTCTTTTACTTCTGCATTTAGATTCGAAGTAATCTCGCTGACATTCTCAATTAATTTTTCCTCGTTTAAAGCGGGTGTTGAAGCAGAAGCTTGTATCGACTTTAAATCTTCAAGTGCTGCTTTTTGTGAAGCAAGAATTTGATTTTTTAACACATACGATTCAGATGTTTTGTCCAGTACAACTTGTAAATTCCTTTTTGCGCCATCTAAAGATCTATAAAGTTCAGAATTCGGATTCAACATTCCCATTTGAGTATTGAGTGCATTAATTGCAAAAATTTGGCGTTGGGTAGTAAAGAGATCGACATTTATTCGATTTTCAAGAGCAGCATTCAGCTCTTGCAGATTTTGCGCCTGCTGTTCTGGTGTAACTTCTGGATTAACCAGTGAAGACTGGACGAGGGCAACTAATCTACTTTCTGCTTCGGAAATTTTTCTTTGGTTTTCCAATATGTTAGTTAACGCTGTATTGAGAGTTTGGTAACGCTGACCAGACTCATTTGCCATGTCAGTAGAGATCCAACGATTCCAACCATCTATCTGGTCTTGAAAGTAGCTTCTACGTTGTGGATCAGATTCATTTGAAAGTTGCTGATTCCATCTTTGGATTGATTCTTGAGCGCCAAGAATGTTTCTCTCCATATTTGCAATCATCATTCGCTCTGTGCTTGCAATCTCAGTATCGCGCATAACTTGAGCTTGCAAAATTGAGATTTCATTATTAATTGTCGTTGCATCTTCACTCGCAAATGAGGGAGCACTTGAATGAAAAATCATGCATAGGACTAACCCAACTAAGCTCAAATTTCTTCTTCGCATGTTTAAATTCTAGTTCAAGAAACTAACTTTTGTAGGTGCTTGCTTAATTCTCAGCAAATCTTAATTTAATGCGAGTTGATTAGTTGAAATCTGGTTCAGGAAAAACCTTCAGATTTGCTAAGTGGGTTGTGAGGGACTCGTTATCAAACCTTCAAACCATTCCCTTTGACCCACTATGCGGATATATCCGATCTTGACTCATCTCCAATATTAGGGATAGCCAGGGACAAATCAAGGGTATTGAAAGGTATCTAAGCCAATTTGGGATGTAAGAGCAGAAAAGACTGCTCAATGCCCCACAAGTTTTGATCTGCCCATTACCCTTTTGGAATGAGATTCAAGGACAGTGTTGCCAGGGGATTACTGATCTCCCTTGCTCTCGCATTGATTCCAGTTGCAGCAGTCTCTGCTCAGAGGATAACCCCTGGAAGTACCTGCAAAGTTTTGAACCAAAAAGTTGTTTACCAAAATAAGACTTACACCTGCACTAAATCAGGGAAAAAGTCGGTTTGGAATAAAGGTGTTGTTGCAAAGAAGCCAACACCAACCCCGACTCCTATACCTACTCCTATTATTTTTACTTGGGACAATATTGCATCCAACTATGGTGAGATTTCAAGGAATGTCTACAACATAAGCCAGATTCACATAGAAAATAATTATCAACCAAAATTTAATTTAAATGTTTTAGTGGGACCTAATACAAAACCAAGTGTCATTAATCCCACTGCTGCTTTTAGCCTGGGATCAAATCTGCTGAGAAACTTCAAGCAACCTGAAGAAATTAATGCGATTTATTACAATTATGTTGATAAAGAGTGGGCAAAGAATGCACTTCAAGTTAAAGACGGATCCAGTCGTTGGAGTTACCAATTTGATAACGCATGTCAGAATGAAAATCGCTGTCAAGGCGCAAGCGCTGGTACGACACAAAATTGGCAAGGCTTTGGTCAGTTTGCTCTATCTAATAATGTGAGTTGGTCAGATCGGAATCAAGACGCAGAAAATGACATTCATGAGTTCGTCCATATGGTACAAAGTTATCAACTAAGACCAATATTGGACGATTGGAGCAGAAGAACTCCTACCTGGTTTTTTGAAGGCCATGCAACAGTGTTGGGAAAACTTGGGGGATCCAAGACATTAGAATCATATAAATTGAATCAAGTTTCTGTGTTTAAGAGACTACGTGCAGATGACACTCTCAAGGATTATTCTTCCGCAAGCATTTTGCGATTTTACGAGGCACTCTCTCCTGGGAAATCAAACCCTTCTTTGCAGCAATATGTTTATACGTTGGGATACTCAACGGTTGAAGCCCTTGTAGCAATCGGAGGAATTGATTCACCTATGAATCTAATTGTTCAAAACATTGGAGGAACTTCATTCACACAAGCCTTTAAAAATGTATATGGCGTTGAGTGGGATGCTGCAGCACCAATTCTTGCTGAGATCGTCTCAAAGCAGTACACACCATTCTGGCCCTGAAATCTAATTAAGATTTGGATATAAAGGTTTGGTAGATATATCCACTATTTAAAGGTTTGAACCACATCCAAGGTTTGGATATGGAACTTGGATTTACCTACATAAGTGGGTTGTGAGGGACTCGAACCCCCGACCCAGGCATTAAGAGTGCCTTGCTCTACCAACTGAGCTAACAACCCGTTCGTGCACCTAAGTGCTTGAACGCAGGTGGAAACCTATCAGCAAAGTTGG
>CAEZVW010000013.1_pt1 | contig 24929 bp, 24 predicted proteins | sample 7264851 | NCBI WGS metagenome assembly CAEZVW01 (sample SAMEA6813867, study PRJEB35770) | freshwater metagenome | biome: Freshwater; feature: Freshwater reservoir; material: water | place: Czech Republic | collected 2017-07-26 | depth 0.5m m | reverse complement strand
TATGCCGGACAAGAGGCCAATGGTGGTTCAATCGAATAATTCGATATAGAACTAGAAGCCAAGGGCCTCGAATCCACAAGGATTCGGAGCCCTTTTTCTTTTTCTATAGTGAACAAAACTCAAACGAGTAAAGACAAATAACCAATAAGAGAAAGACTGGAAGCAGTACCCGATAACAATCGGCCAACAGGGAGACAGAGTTTCCCAGAAAAAAGAGGTGAGAACATGAGCGTTCTCTTCAGCGAACTATTAGTACCAGGCTGGGCAGATGAGAAGATCGGTTTAGATGCCGTAACAGGCACATACAGCGATGGCTCTTCATTTAACTTGCCATGTCACACTAGCGATCCTGAACTCTACTTTTCTGAGGACGAGTTAGAAGTCGCGCAAGCTAAATCTCTATGCGGTGGATGCCCTGTGCGAGCACAGTGTTTAGAAGGCGCTTTATCACGCCAAGAGCCAGCTGGCGTATGGGGTGGTGAACTATTTGAAGATGGTCGCATCATTGCCAAAAAGCGCAAAGCAGGTCGTCCATCTCTTAAAGAAGTTGCAGCACGAGATGCAGAAGGCGAGTTAATTGAACTTACTCTCGCTCCTAAGCAACGTGATGAGAGTGCGGCTTGAGTTAAACTCCTATCGTGAACTCAGATTCTGTCAAAGCTGCAAAAGCTCGCGCACTAGTGGCATCCCTACTGTTCCTTGAGGCTGGAGTGATTTTTGCTTTAGCGATGTGGTTAGTCGGGCTAACTATTTTTGCTGATTCATTTGAGTTGTTGCCTTTATTGGGTGTGCTCTTGTTCGCACTTCTAGGTTCAGGTGGACTGGCTATCTCTGCTGTTGGTTATCGCAAAGGGAAGTACTTTGGAAGATCACCCTCGGTTCTAGCAAACTTAATTGCATTGGGTGTAGTTACTTACATGTTGCAGGCAAAGTTATGGTTTGTAGCTGGAGCACTTGCACTACTTGCACTTACAACTTTAATTGCAACTTTGAGAGCAATTCCAACAGATATTTAGACAGTTTATTTCCTTAGAATTTAAATTTATTACCAAGGCACTACTTCGTAGTCTTCCCACAAAACTCCGGTTATATCTCCAGGGTTAAATTCGCGAATCGCTAACCAGTTTGCCGTTGCTGCGCCTTCTTCGGGAGTGCGGGGTGCATCGGGCCCTCCCATATCTGTTGCTGAATGATTAGGACAGATTGCATCTACTAATACTCCACGGGAACCCAAGCCAGTTTCATGAGCCAGATTTCTAACGAATGCATTAACTCCAGCTTTACTAATTCGATACGGCGCAAGGCCACCGGCAGTTCCTGGACCTGACATTCTTCCTAAACATGCAGAGTAAATAATGACTCGGCCTTTTCTGGCTTCGACCATGGCGGGCACTAATCCATTAACTAGAGTGAATACAGAATCCAAGTTGATTGACATAACTCGGCGCCATTCACCATCAGTTGTTTTTAATGTCTTAGACATTTTTTCACTCATTACTCCATGAGCAATCATTAAAATCTCAGGGGTCTGTTCTTGAGAAGTGATTTTTTCGGCGATCCCTCTGGTGGCAGCCATATCTTCTAGATCAACTGGGTAGGCAGTAAATTTTTGATGCGGAAACTGCGCGAGTAGTTTTTGTTGAGCAAGATTTAACCTAGATGGATCCTTTGCAATCATGGCAATATCAAAACCGGCACTTGCCAGCGCCTTAGCGCTCTCAAAACCAAGTCCTCGGCTGGCGCCTGTAACCACTGCTAATCCCATAGCCAAACTGTGCCGTATTTTGGGGCCAAATGACGCCTGAATAACTGTGGCCAATCTCGCCAAGGCCCATAAAATAAAATGTTTATGCTGGAAGGCTCCTGCCGATAGGCTTAGGTCCTAGTCAATGCAAAAGGAGCTTGCCAGTGTCGGCACAGGATTTTGGCGCAAATGATTGGCTCGTAGATGAAATGTACGAGCATTATCTAGCGGATCCTACTTCTGTAGACCCTGCATGGATTGAGTACTTCAAAGTAAATAAACCTGGTTCACATGTTGGTTCAAATGGTAATTCAAGTGCATCAGTAAACACTGGGGCAATTAAAAACTCACCACCTACTCCACCAATTCCAAAGTCTGTCCAGCAGGCAGCTCAACAACAAGTTGCACAACCTGTTACACAGGCACCAATTACACAAGTTGCTCAACCGCTTGCACCAACTCAATCAACACAACCAGTTGTGCGAGAAAATGCACTAACACCGGCAACTCCAGCAGACCCAATTGTTAAGCCAGTTCCAGTTTTGATTACGCCTTCTGCATCAACGTTAGAGCCACTTCGTGGAGTTAGCGCACGTGTTGTGCAGTCAATGGAAGGTTCACTCTCTGTTCCAACTGCGACATCAGTGCGTGTAGTACCTGCAAAACTGATGATTGATAATCGAATTGTTTTAAATAATCACTTAGCCCGAGGCAGAGGCGGCAAAGTTTCATTCACACATATTGTTGCTTATGCAATGATTAAAGCAGTACGAGCTATGCCAGAGATGAATGCATTTTTTGGCGAGATCGATGGAAAGCCAGCAATTGGCAAACCAGAACATATGAATTTAGGAATTGCGATTGATCTTGCAAAGCCTGATGGATCACGCCAATTACTTGTACCTTCTGTCAAAGGGTGTGAAGAATTAGATTTTGGACAATTCTGGAACGCATATGAAGCGATCATCAAAAAGGCTCGGGCAGGAGCATTAACTGTCGAGGACTTTGCCGGCACAACAATGTCGATTACAAATCCAGGAACTATTGGAACTGTTCACTCAGTTCCAAGGTTGGTGCAGGGTCAAGGTTTGATTCTGGGCGTGGGCGCCATGGACTACCCAGCAGAATTCCAAGGGGCAAGTGAAGAAACACTTGTGAATATGGCAGTAAGTAAAGTCATTACCCTCACAAGTACATACGACCATCGCATTATTCAAGGTGCACAGTCAGGTGATTTCTTGCGCCGCATGCATGAGTATCTTTTGGGTGCCGAAGGTTTCTACGATGAAATATTTGCAGCACTACGCATTCCTTATGAACCAATTCGATGGTCTTCAGATTTTGCATTTACGCGTGATGAAGAGATTAACAAAACTGCTCGTGTTCAACAGTTAATTCATGCGTATCGAACCTTTGGCCATCTAATTGCTGATGTTGATCCACTGGTCTATATGCAACGTTCACATCCAGATCTAGATGTAGTTACACATGGTTTAACTTTGTGGGATCTTGATCGTGAGTTTGCAACTGGCGGCTTTGGTGGCAAGAAATTTATGACTCTTCGCAAGATACTTGGAATTCTTCGAGATGCTTATTGCAGATCTGTTGGCGTTGAGTACATGTACATTCAAGTTCCGCAAGAGCGTCAATGGATTCAAGAACGTGTTGAAGTTGGATATGCCAAGTTGCCACGTGAAGAACAGTTGAGAGTGTTACGTAAATTAAATAGCGCAGAGGCATTTGAGTCATTCCTGCACACAAAATTTGTTGGACAAAAGCGATTCTCACTAGAAGGTGGAGAATCAGTGATTCCACTTCTAGATGCCGTTATATCCACTGCAGCTGAAAAAGGTTTAGAAGAAGTTTGTATTGGAATGCCACACCGCGGACGGCTTAATGTGTTGGCAAACGTTGCTGGCAAATCAGCAGGCCAGATTTTCCAAGAGTTCCAAGGTCACTATGCCGAAAATGAGATTCATGGTTCTGGTGACGTTAAGTATCACCTAGGTACTTCAGGTGTCTTTACAGCTGAATCAGGCGCGCAAACCAAAGTGTATTTGGCAGCAAACCCTTCTCACTTGGAAGCCGTTAACCCAGTACTCGAAGGAATTGTTCGTGCAAAACAAGATCGACACAATATCAAAAATGCTTTTTCAATCCTGCCTATTCTTTTGCATGGAGATGCATCATTTGCAGGTCAGGGAGTTAACGCCGAAGTTCTTCAGATGTCCGGTTTAGGTGGTTATCGAACCGGTGGCACAGTTCATATTGTTGTAAATAATCAAGTTGGCTTTACAACAGGGCCACAAGCTTCACGAACTTCACAGTATTCAACTGATTATGCAAAGATAATCCAGGCACCAGTTTTTCATGTAAATGGTGATGATCCAGAAGCATGTGTTCAAGTAGCTCGTTTAGCTTTCGAGTATCGTCAAGAGTTTAATAAAGACGTTGTTATCGACATGATTTGTTATCGCCGTCGCGGTCATAATGAGGGTGATGAGCCAAGCTTTACACAGCCCTTGATGTATCAATTAGTTGATGCAAAGCGATCAACAAGAACCTTATATACCGAAGCTTTAGTAGGTCGTGGCGATATCACACCTGAAGAGGCTGAAGAGATCGCACGCGATTATCAAACTCAACTTGAATCTGTCTTTGCTTCACTCACAAATACTGACTTTAATTCAGATTCCAACTTTAAAGCCCCAGTACCGCCAGCTCCGACAGCAATTGCCACTGCAATCACTGAGAGCACCGCTCGCGAAATTGCTGCAACTCAATCTGCAGTTCCAGAAGGTTTCCATGTTCATCCTAAGTTGACACCTCAGCTAGCTAAGCGAGTTGAGTCACTCAATGATGCCACCATTGATTGGTCTACTGGAGAGATGCTTGCTTTTGGATCCCTACTAAAAGAGGGTCACCCAATTCGACTTGCTGGACAAGATTCACGTCGAGGTACATTCTCAAATCGCCATGCCGTAATTATTGATAAAGAAAACGGTAATGAATGGACACCACTTCGTTCACTCATTAATGATGAAAATCAATTCTTTGTTATTGATTCACTCCTTAGTGAATACGCTGCAATGGGTTTTGAATACGGATATAGCCTTGAGCGTCCTGATGCACTTGTTCTTTGGGAAGGTCAGTTTGGAGATTTTGCTAATGGTGCCCAAACCATTATTGATGAATTTATTTCTTCAGCTTTACAAAAATGGGGCGAGCGTTCTTCAGTAGTTCTACTTTTGCCACACGGTTATGAGGGGCAAGGACCTGATCATTCATCGGCACGTATTGAAAGATATTTACAGCTGTGTGCCGAACAAAACATGACTGTTGCCCAGCCTGCTAGCCCTGCAAATTATTTCCACTTACTTCGCTGGCATGCAAAAAATCCAACTCGTCGTCCTCTAATTGTGTTTACTCCAAAATCAATGCTTCGACTTAAGGCTGCAGCATCTGCTCTAAGTGATTTCACGAGCGGGTATTTCCAACCTGTGATTGGTGATGCAACTGTAAACAATGCATCACGGGTTATTTTCTGTTCTGGAAAGATTTATCACGACCTTGTTGCTGAGCGTGCAAAAATGGGAGAAAACTCAACTGCAATTGTTCGAGTTGAACTTCTTTATCCACTTCCAATTGATGAGATGATCGCAGAGGCCAACAAGCATCCAAATGCAAATTTGCTCTGGGTACAAGATGAACCTGCCAATCAAGGGCCGTGGTCACACATCGCACTACGAACTTCAGATGCACATGGTGGTCGTGGATTTGGAGCACGTACTCTTCGTCGAATTTCCCGTCGTTCTACTGCGTCTCCTGCAACAGGAAGCCATCATCTGCATGAAGATGAGCAAAAAGCTTTATTGCTAGAAGCATTCACTCGCTAAGCTATTTTTTTAAAGCAAAAATAACTTGTCCAACTAGTTCATCACTATAGATCCAACCCCATTGACGAGAGTCAGTACTGCTTTGGCTATCGCCTTCAACCCAAAACATCTGATCACTAACTTTCTTAAGCCTTTTAACAAGAAAGATTCCTGGACGTTCTCGCTTTTCAATGACATAAATTTTCCCGATCATCCCAGTACTAAAGTTTCTCTCAGGCAGATTGGTAAACCATCTAACAAGTAACCATGCCCCATCCTTGTAAGTAGGTGCCATAGATCCCCCCACCACCCTGACTGTGCCAAATCTGCTCATGAGCGGTAGTCTCTCACCTGAAGTTCAATTAAAGGAGACCGAAATGTTTGCACCAAAAACTACCGTGTACGCACACTGCGATCTTCCATGTGGTGTTTACGATCCAGCACAGGCAAAGATCGAAGCACTATCAGTGAAAGCTTGCATGGAAAAGTACGCAGCAAATAGCGACGCTGATTTTCGATCACGCTCAGTCGCAATTAAAGAAGAGCGTTCACATCAAGTAAAAGAACACCTATGGGTTCTGTGGACTGATTATTTCAAGGCTCCTCATTTTGAAGCCTATCCACAATTACATACACTTTTTAATGATGCTACCAAGTTAGCTGGTGCAGCAGGAACAAAAGGTACACAGGATATTGCAGTTGCAGATCAATTAATTTCTAAAATTGATGAAATTGCAGAGATTTTCTGGGCAACTAAGAAAGCATAAATGTTTAATGATTTGATGAGTCACTCATCAAATTAAGTGCAGCGGTGCGGGCGAGGAACGATACTCGCTCCACCGCTGATCTTTTTATTTGAGCAGCCGCAATTTGTCGATCATGCTCATAAACTTCGCACTCAAAAGTTAACTCTTTATCTTCAACACTTATTACACGTGAAGTTGCTCGCAACTCTGCTCCAATACTGGCAGGTGAAAGAGACAAGAACTCAGTGCTCACAGGAATCGTGGTCTGTCCTGCTTCAAGATATAAATCTAATGAAAGTATTGCAGCATGCTCCATTAAATTAATTAGTTGTGATGGAGCGATGATTGGTAAGTCTCCAATTCCTAGAGCTACAGAAGTATCACCTGGTCTAACAATCATTTCTGTTAGTCCGACCGCACCTAGAACATCTTCAGGAAATTGCATTTTTATTTACCCTGATCCTCTAGTGAATCTGGATCAACGGGATTGTTTACTACAACAATTTCTTCACTATGTTCAATTCGAACCTCGTGATGTTCAATTTGTCCGTACTCGTCAATCTCTATTGAAATCTCAGTCATGCTGTATTGGGTATGAATTTCTGTGAAAGTACCAGTTGCGTTCTCATGAATTTGGCGAAAAATTGATGCATGGAGCTCTTCTGGCGCCTGTTCATTACAGGTTCTACGGAGCGTTTCTTGCATCAATGAACGCAAGGATTGCTCATGGGTAAGTTCGGATTCACAGGCTGGACACTGAGATAAATGAATTTCAATCTTATTCATTTGTGGAGCTTCAATGTTTCCTTCAATGATGAACACAAAAGAGTTTAAAACTTCATTACAGGCTAGTTCGAAATGCGCGCTCATGGCTTAGCCTCCGACTTCTTATCGGTGCTGTATCCAAGTTCTTTTGCATAATCAGTTAACCGTTCCCGCAGCTGTTTTCTTCCCCGATGAAGGCGAGACATTACTGTTCCGGTGGGTACGCCTACGATCTCGGCAATTTCTTTGTATGAGAAGCCCTCAACATCGGCTAGGTAGACAGCAATTCGAAACTCTTCGGGAATATCCTGTAGCGCACGTTTAATATCACTATCGGGTAAATTTTCGAGTGCCTCAACTTCAGCAGATTTACCTTGATCACTTGTATGTGATGCTGCATCGGCTAACTGCCAATCTTGAACTTCACCAGAGGAAAGTTGCGGACGGCGTTGATCTTTTCTGTATGTATTAATGAAGGTAGTAGTCAAAACTCGGTAGAGCCAAGCTTTTAAATTGGTGCCTTCTTCAAATTGATGAAAAGAGGCAAACGCTTTTAAATAAGTATCTTGAACTAAATCTTTTGCATCATGCGGATTTTTTGTATATCGCAATGCTGCTGCATATAGCTGATTAGTAAAGACAAGAGCATCACGCTCGAAGCGGACAGCACGATCCGCCGAGCTCTCTTTGACTAAATCCATTGACATCACCCAAAACAATATCGCTAAAAGAGTGTTTCTGGCTCTCCAAGAGGTGTTTCTTGAGTCAACTCTTTTCCATTATGTGCAACGGAGTTAACCGCATTTGAAACGGGACGAGCCATAACCAGAGAATCAGGGTTTTCAACCACCATTAATGACTTCAGACGCTCCACATTATTTTCCTTCGGATCTAACCAATACTTCCATCGATCAGCAGGCATAAAGACAGGCATTCGACTATGTATTGCTTCAAGTTCACCTTGAGCTTCCTGAGTTATTATTGAAGCAGTTTCTATCACTTCTCCCTTTGGTGCAATCCAACTACTCCAAATACCAGCAATAGAGAGTTGCATGTTATCTTTTGCACAGATATAAAAAGGTTGCTTGGGTGGATATTTACCAAGTGCGGTTGCCCATTCGTAGTATCCCGTTGCGGGAATCAAACATCGTGTGGTTCGAAAAGCATCTCTGAAAGTTGGTTTTTCAAAAATAGATTCACTTCGTGCATTAATTGCACGCGATTGAGAGTTTTTTGCTTCTTGAATATTTTTTAACCAGGGGGCAATTAGACCCCATGAAACAGTTGCAAGATCAGGTGATGTTCCTCTAATAATGTAAATGGGATTTGTGGGCGCGATATTCCAATTCAATGGCAGGCTTTTTTGTGGAGCAGTTCCGGATACTTCAAATTGCTCCATAAGTTCGCGCATATCGGCGGTTTGCGCGTATCTGCCACACATAATTCAAGGGTATCGCAGGCATGAGGCGTTTTCATTATTCAAACCTTGAACTTATCGACAGGGGATAGAATGTACTGATGACAAAGAACATTAACTGGCCCTCCATTTATCGTGGGGCTTCACCAGTTCAATTAAGCGTTGTCATTCCTGGATCTAAATCAGTTACAAACCGCGCACTGATTTTGGCTGCACAAGCCAATTCGCCCTCCCTTTTGCGTCGCCCATTAGTTTCTAGAGACAGTCAATTAATGGTTGCCGGAATTAAATCTCTTGGAACTGGTATTGAAGAAAGGGTTGTTGACGTTGATGGGGTGCAAGAACTCCATTGGAGAATTACTCCTGCTCGGCTAATTGGAGGAGCAAAAATCGATGTTGGAAATGCAGGCACTGTCATGCGATTTCTTCCTCCTTTGGCTGCACTTGCCCAAGGTGACGTTGCCTTCGATGGTGATCCGCGATCTTACGAACGTCCATTAGGGCCAGTGATTCAAGCCTTAGAAGAGCTTGGTATTTCCATTAATCATGAGAATCGCTACAGCCTTCCACTTACTTTGCAAGGAAACGGTTCAATCAAAGGCGGAAAGTTATCTATTGATGCAAGTGCATCAAGTCAGTTTTTATCTGCACTTTTGTTGGTTGCGCCTTCATTTACAGATGGGTTAGTAGTTCAACATAAAGGTGAAAAATTGCCTTCCATGCCGCACATTGAAATGACAGTAGAGATGCTTCGCCAATTTGGTGGAAATGTTGAAGTCGACTCAAACTCACAAACCTGGAGCGTGAAGCCAGGTCAACTTCATGGCTGTGACCTAGTTATCGAACCAGATCTTTCCAATGCTGCGCCATTTCTTTCAATTGCGATGGTTTGTGGAGGAAGCGTAACTATTTCTGATTGGCCAGGAACTACAACACAACCTGGTGATCAGCTTCGTTCCATTTTAACTTCAATGGGTGGTTCAGTTACCTTAAACAAAAACGGATTAACTGTTACTGGAACTGGCAAGATACATGGAATAGATATTGACCTACATGATGTTGGTGAATTAACTCCATCAATTGCAGCTCTGGCCGCCCTTGCAGACTCACCTTCTTACTTGCGAGGAATAGGTCATCTTCGTTTGCATGAGACAGATCGTTTAGCTGCTTTAACGAGAGAAGTTAATTCACTCGGAGGAGATGTAGTAGAAGAAGAAACGGCACTACGAATCAATCCTGCCCCACTTCATGGCGGAGTTTTTCACACCTACGATGATCATCGACTTGCAACAGCAGGAGCAGTTCTTGGATTAGCGGTGAAAGATATTAAAGTAGAAAATATTGAGACAACTCGCAAAACTCTTCCTGATTTTCCAGGTCTTTGGAGCTCTCTCTTAGCATGACGCCACGTGAATACGATGAAACAGATGCCCGTGTGCGCCCAAGTAGAAGTACGCGTCCACGAAGTAAAGACAGACCTTCACACTCAGATGCAATTTCAGCATTAGTAACTACTGTTGATCGCGGTCGTCAAACTTGTATCACCGATGATGGGGTAATTGTTACAGCTATGCGAGCTCGAGAGTTAGGTCCCAAATCTGTTGTAGTTGGTGATCAGGTTTCATTAGTTGGTGACACCTCAGGTAGTGAAGGCTCATTAGCGCGGATTGTTAGCGTAAAAGATCGTCGAAATTCTTTAAGCCGAACGGTTGATGATTCTGCACAAGTAGAGAGAACTATTGTTTCAAACATTGATCAACTTGTAATTGTTATCGCAGCAGCCAATCCGGAGCCACGTCGCGGGTTAATTGATCGCTTTCTTGTCTCTGCCTTTACTGAAGGTATAGTTCCAAAGATTGTAGTAACAAAGACTGATTTAAATGAAGTCCCTGGATTTTTGGCAGAGTATGCAGGACTTGATGTTGAGATAATTCCAACGGCAATCAAAAGCACATCACGAGAGAAAGATCTAAATCGTCTACATAAAGTTTTAGATGGCAAGATCTCAGTGCTTGTCGGCCACTCTGGAGTCGGAAAATCAACACTTATAAACGCACTAGTTCCGGATGCAGATCGACTTACTGGAGATGTCAATGAAGCGACCGGGCGAGGACGACATACCTCATCGAGTGCAATTGCACTTCCATTAGTTAGTACAGGCCACACTGAAAGCCATGGCTGGATTATTGATACACCAGGTATTCGAGCATTTGGACTGTCACATATAGATAATCAAAAAATTATTGATGCATTTAGTGATCTATCAGAAGTTGCAGCTAACTGTCTTTCTAACTGTTCGCACTCAGAAGAAACATGCAAACTAGATTCGTGGGCAAGCCCAGAGGGAATTGCGAATCCTCATAGAACTGCAAGGTTGGCAAGTCTTCGCTCGTTGTTGGCAGTAAAAGAGAGCGCTCCTACCTCAGTAGAGGATTAGACTTCAATCACTATGGGCAACTTGCACACGCACCAATCTGCTGATCTACAAGATGATCTTGCATTTGCCCATGCACTTGCAGACCTAGCTGATGCAATTTCACTTGATCGATATCAGGCACAGGATTTAGTTGTTACAACTAAACCAGATTCAACACCAGTAACCGATGCAGATCGTGCGGTAGAAACGGCAATCCGAGACGCAATTTCAACTCATCGATCCGATGATGGTCTAGTTGGAGAAGAGTTTGGAAGCGAAAAGGGTGAAAGCTCTCGTTATTGGATAATTGATCCCATTGACGGGACTAAAAATTTTATGCGCGGAGTTCCAATCTGGGCCACTTTGATTGCATTAGTTGAGGTTAATGAATCAGGTAATGAGGAAGTAATAGTTGGAGTCGTTAGCGCACCTGCTCTGTCTCGTAGGTGGTCAGCAGCTTGTGGCTATGGCGCGATGGTCCGATTTAATTCCGATGATTCACTAAATGAGGAATCAGAATCAAGTGGATCGATCGAAAAGAGAATTGAAGTATCAAAGGTTTCAACTCTTGCCGATGCATCTATTTCTTACTCTGACTTTATTGGATGGGGCGAGCGATTAGAACCATTCCAAAAAATGTTGAACTCTGCTTGGCGAACTCGTGCCATTGGTGACTTCTGGTCACATATGTTGGTTGCAGAAGGTTCAATAGATGTTGCCGTAGAACCATCTCTTGCAATTTGGGATATGGCAGCTCTAGAAATTATTGTCCGAGAAGCTGGCGGAGTTTTTACTGACATTGCAGGTCACAACGGTCCATTTGGAAGCAGTGCAGTCTCTACAAACGGTTTGCTCCATAATGCAGTTATTAATGGTGTTAATCCATGAGCACGCCTCTTGAACCTACAACTCTCTCAATTGAGGGAATGACATGTTCGTCATGTGTAAACACGGTTGAGAAAGCGCTTAACTCCGTAAATGGCGTACGCGCAACTGTAAATTTTGCAACAGAGACTGCGCATATTTTGGCACCAGCCGAGATGCAAGCGACAGATTTTATTAAGATTGTAGAAAAAGCTGGATATTCAGCCACACTGATTACTGATGCTCAATCGATAACACTTCACAATAGAAAATCAGGCAGAGCATTATTCTTTGCATCAATCTTTGCCATCCCAGCAGTTGCCCTTTCAATGGTGATGAGTTGGCACCATCAGGTTGATATGTGGATTCACGAAGCCCTTGATTATTTTGGTCTCGCGCATCCTCTTTACTCTCCAACGGCATGGGCAGTTATCGCACTCAGCGCGCCGGTAGTAATTTTAGTTGCATATCCAATTCATAAAGCAGCGATACGAAATCTTTTCCATCCAACAATGGACAATTTGATTTCAATGGGATCACTTGCTGCATTCGGGTGGTCAATCTATGCAAATTCAACTGGAATCGGGGATGTTTATACCGAGGTTGCCTCCGGCGTTATTTTCTTTGTAATCCTTGGTCGCTTTCTGGAAACTCGAGCAAAAGCCAAAGCAAGTAATGCTCTCTCATCCCTTCTTGCGCTGGGCAGTAAAGAAGTAACCATAATTCGTGGAGGTTTTCCACTCATCGTTTCTATCGACCAATTACAGATTGGTGATGAGTTTGAAGTCCGGCCAGGTGATCGCATAGCAACAGATGGCATTGTGATTAGCGGAGAAAGTACTGTTGATAATTCGATGTTAACTGGCGAATCAAAGCCAGTAGACGTCAGCCCAGGTTCACAAGTAATAGGAGCATCCCTTAATCACAACGGTCGCTTAATTGTTAGAGCCACAAGAATCGGCAGTGATACTGAATTGGCTCGAATTACTTCAATGGTAATCAGCGCCCAAGGAACAAAAGCTCCGATTCAGCGATTAGCAGATCGAATTAGTGCAGTTTTTGTACCGATAGTTACAGTATTAGCAATTGGAACATTTGCTGGATGGTATTTCACAGGTTCAACACTTACCCAATCAATCTCTATTGCAATTACCGTTTTAGTTATTGCTTGCCCTTGTGCTCTTGGTTTGGCAACTCCCGTGGCACTTCTTGTTGCATCAGGCCGCGGAGCTTTGCGCGGAATCGTTATTCGTGAACCTCGAGTGTTAGAAATTGCTCGAAAAGTAGATACGGTTGTATTTGATAAAACTGGAACCCTGACTGAGGGTGTGATGAATGTTCAGCAAGTGGCACTTTCATTAAGCGCAGGAAAAGTACTGGGAACTTCATTTACTTCGATACTTACCGAGGAGAAAATCCTTTCCTCTGCTTTAGCGATTGAGTCTCTTAATTCCCACCCAGTTGCATTATCAATATCAAAATATGCACTAGCAAATAAGGCCACAAAACTTGAAGTGAATGAATTTTCTGTTACACCAGGTGCCGGGGCTGCAGGCCGAGTACACATTGGTGAACACTCTCCAGTGGTGTTGATTGGTTCACCAGCTGCAGTTGCCCATAGCGCCACCGCTTTTCACGCAGAGATAAAACAAGCAATTGAACAAGGGGAAGCGGCGGGGCTAACGGTTGCAGTTTTAGCATGGGATGGCGTTGCTTTGGCTGTCTTTGCAGTGGGAGATCAACTTAAAGACAATGCCGCTCAAACAGTTTCAACTCTTCGCGCACGAGGTATTACTCCTTGGCTTGTAACTGGAGATAGTTCACAGGTTGCTGCAAATGTGGCTTCAACGGTGGGTATTGATTCTGCTCATGTTGTATCTAATGCATTACCTGAAAATAAATTAGAGATCGTCCAAAAGCTCAAGTCCGATGGACACACCGTTTTGATGATTGGTGATGGAATCAATGATGCAGCAGCTCTTACTGCAGCTGATCTATCCATGGCAATGGGAACAGGAACCGACACGGCAATAAATAGTGCTGACATTACGTTGATGCAGACAGGACTAAATAATGTCGTGGAGGCACTCAAGCTATCAACCAAGACGATGAAGATAATTCGACTTAATATGGGTTGGGCATTGATCTATAACGTTATCGGCCTACCCATCGCAGCGGCAGGCTTACTCACGCCTTTGTATGCAGCAGCTGCAATGGCAGCTAGTAGTGTTCTTGTTGTAACTAATTCACTTCGTATCAAATAAACACTGGCTAAATTTTTTCATGAAAAAAGGACCCATACGGGTCCTTTTTTGTTTCACTTCTTAATCTAGTAGCGGGGGCAGGATTTGAACCTACGACCTCTGGGTTATGAGCCCAGCGAGCTACCGAGCTGCTCCACCCCGCGTCGGTGGAGCAATACTATGGGAACTCGCAGTTAAAGACCAAATCCAAGGACAAAGAACAAATACTGATTACTACTTCTGTTCTTTATTTGGATTGCGCATTAATTGCTGCATCGATAGCAGATTTCAATCGTTTTTGTGCTCTGTCGTAGGCAGCAAAATCTCCATTTGCAAGTGCAGCTAAACCATCTTGATATGCACTTCTTGCACTAGCTAATGCGTTTGCAACAGAAGAGTTACTTGATGATCCAGTACTTCCAGTAGTTGTTGAACCACCGGCAGCAGTACCAGAGTTACCAGAGAAGACTTGATCCAGCGCTCCCTTTAACGTTTCATCAAATCCGATTTGATCACCGAATGAAACCAGAACTTTCTGCAAGAGTGGGTATGCAGATGTGTTGGCAGTTGCCTGAACGTAAACAGGCTGAACGTAGAGTAATCCCCCTCCAACTGGGAGCGTTAACAAGTTACCCAACACAACATCAGAACCACCACGGCGAAGAAGGTTTAATTCGGTTGCAACATCAGTATTTGCCTCAAAGTTTGCAGCTACCTGTGTAGGTCCTGCAACGTTTGTATTTCTTGGTAGCTGCAACACTGACATCTTTCCATAATCAGGCCCGGGATCTGAATTGACAACTGCAAATGCAGACAAGTTCTCTCGTCCTCCCCGAGGCACAAATGGAGTAGTTAAAGAAAACACAGGAGCTTTAGTTCCTGGCATCTGAAGCGTTAAGTAATACGGTGGTTGTGCACCAGCGTTAGCTCCAAATGTTGATGGATCTCGGGGGATACGCCAGAAATCTTGCCCGCCATAGAAAGCTTCTGCAGTTCTAACATGGTAGGAACTCAAAATCTCTCTTTGTACTCTAAAGAGATCTTCAGGGTAGCGAACATGCTCCATTAACTGATCTGAGATTGCGCTCTTTGGAAGAAGTGCGTTTGGAAAGGCCTTAGCCCAAGTTTTCAAAACAGGATCTTGTTCATCCCATGTGTAAAGAGAAACAGTTCCATCGTATGCATCGACAGTTGCTTTTACAGAGTTTCGAATGTAGTTAATACTTTGATTTCTAAGTAATGCAGAAGCACCAGTGTTTGTAGTAACCGTGTCATTAATGGCATCTGAAAGTACTGTTCGGCGTGCATACGGATAGCCAGCACTTGTTGTATATCCATCAATGATCCACAAAACCTTCCCATCAATTAACGCTGGATAAGGATCTCCATCAAGAGTTAACCATGGGGCAACTTTTGCAACGCGATCTCGAGGATTTCTTTCAAAGAGAATCTTTGAATCTTTGTTGATCAGATTTGATAACAAAATTCTCTGCTCTTGGTACTTAAGTGCAAATACTGCCTTATTTAGCAGGGAACCAACTGGAACTCCACCATTTCCTGTGTAGGTGTAGTTTCTTTGGCCATTTGGAGACGTATCATCTGGGTAATCAAACTCCACAGGTGTATCTGTTTTAACTCCACCAATAATTGAATAATCAGGAACATTCTCACCGAAATAAATACGTGGCTGGAATTCACCTAATGCACCCTTAGGAGGAAGGTCGCCAAGGGCAAAGGAAGGCTTTCCATCTGCGTCGCGCTCGTTACCGAAAGCTGCAACAAAACCAAAACCGTGTGTGTAAACAAGGTGATCATTAATCCAATTTCGAGATGGGTTACCAGCAATATTTAGTTCACGAGCTGCAACAACTACATCGCGCTTTACACCGTTTACTGTGTAACGATCAATATCTAAGGTTTGAGGGAAACTGTAATAAGGGCGAATCTGTTGAAGTTGACGGAAAGTTGATGAAAGAACATTTGGATCCATTAAACGAATATTTGCAATTGTGGCGGCGTCATCTGCAAGTTGACCAGAGTTAGTTGCAGCTGTTGCCTGATAATCACTAACAGTGACATCTGAGATCCCATAGGCCGCGCGAGTAGCATCGATATTTCTTTGAATAAAGGGTGCTTCTTTGGAAGATTCACTTGGCTTAACCTGGAACTGTTGAATTGCACCTGGATAAAGACCGGCGAATAAAACTGATGAGACAACAAGAAGCGCCGTACCGGCTGCAGGTAGCAACCAGGATTTACGAATAATTGTTGCAAAGAATAAAATCGCACAGACCAAGGCAATTCCAGTCAAAATTGCCTTTGCAGGCAGAACAGCGTTGACATCTGTATAAGTTAATCCTGTTATCAATCTACCCTCTTTAAGAGCTAGGGCGTATCTATCAAACCAATATGCAACAGCCTTAAGGAGAACTACAACTCCTAGCAAAACCGAAAGCTGAACACGGGCAGCAACAGTGGTGCGATCTTGCTGAACCTGTAAGCGAATTCCACTGTAGAGATAGTGAACAACAGCCGAGGCAATGATTGCTAGAACTGTAGTTGTTATTGCCCATGAGATTAATGACTGCCAAAACGGTAGGCGGAATGCGAAGAATGAGATATCCATATTGAACTGTGGATCAGTAACACCAAAACTTGTTGAGTTTTTAAACAGCAACCATGTGCTCCACAATTGTGATGAAGCGGAACCAGCAAAGTAAAAAATTGCCACGCTTAGGCCGATGAATAAACCTTTACGAATTGGCTCAACCTGTGATCGATATCTTTCAAGATTATCTGATTCAACCATCATCGTTACATAAAGCGGACGGCGCTTGTAAGCAATAAATATATTTGCCATAACAATAAGTGCAGTTAACAATCCTCCAAGAATGAAGAGGAAAGCTTTTGTACCCAGAATTGTTGACCATGTGCTTGTGAAATCAACGGACTTAAACCACAGCCAATCTGCATAAAAGCCACTCAATGCAGTAAAGAGAATTCCAAGAACTACAAGGATTCCGAAGGTCAATGCCAGTGGACTCTTGCGACCCTTAAATTGGAAGTTGGGGCGTTGGAACTGTGGTGTATTAGTCATGGGAGAAAACTATCGCACCCACGCTTTCCCACCAATCCAAATATCTCATTCTACAAAGGGGTTAGAACCAATTTTTAGGCGGGCGACTACTACTTTTTACTGGTTTCTAAGTAAGAGATTGCTTGAGCCAAGGTTGCAACCGTAACAACCTTAATGCCGGCTGGGATATTTGCGATTTCAGAGGCATTGCTAACTGGAGCAAAAAACAAAGTCGCCCCGACCTTTTGAGCAGATGCAATTTTCTCATTGATTCCTCCAATGCCACCAACTATCCCACGAGCATTAATGGTTCCAGTTCCTGCGATGTGCTCACCTTGTAAAATATCGCGCTCGGTTAAAAGCTCAACCAAAGCAATTGCAAACACTAGGCCGCCACTAGGGCCTCCGGTTTCTTTGACTTTAAAATTAATATTTTTTGTTTCAAGTTTACTCACACGTTTTTTTCCAATATCCATGGCATCTATTGCAGATGAATCCGTGGCCATAATCTTTGGATTTGATTGTAAATAGTTAATGGCTGCAAAAATTGCCTTGTCTTGAGAACTAACCATTTCGGCCTTAGCCTGCTTTCGCTCTTCATTCGAGGTTATTCCAGGTGGAAATATTGCAGATTTTGGATAAACAGAACGCTCACTACTAATCCATGAGTAAATTATCTCAGGTCCAAAGATCCAAGAATCTGGATTAGTCACACGTATAGACATTAAATCGATTCGACCTGTTGCGGGATAGTTGTCAGTTGATTTAAATGTAATTACACCCTTAAAAATATTCTGTGCTTCTCCAGGCAAAACCATTGCAAAAGGCAGCGGCGCAATTGTTGCTAGAAGAAAGAAGATTCCAAGAGTAATTGTTACTAAACGGGGTAATGGTGAAAATCGCATCAGAAAATTCTCACAAGATCTTTATTGTTGTGGAGGTTTCGGTTGAGATTTATTATCAGGAACAAAAGATTTGTCTTCAACTTCTTCCTGATCAAATAGTTGAGGTTCCATCTTTGTAACTGAATTGACAGTTGCATCAGCATCACGAGCTTGGGTATCACGAAGTGAATCTTGAAAACGTTGAAAGCGATCAACTGATCTCTTTGTTTCAGTTTGAAATTTGCTTTCAAACTTTGTAACCCACAGAACGTAACCAAGTGCGCCAATTAGCCCAGCAGCAGGGACTACCCACCAAATGAGGGCTAAAAATGCATTGGACATGTGCCTACCTTACTAAGGATTGAAAGAGTAAACGTGCCCCAAAGGGGAACCTGCATGTGACTTAAGCGGGAATGAAAGAGAATGCAAAATTGTTCTAAGACTGGGAGGATTAAGAGATGGCAAACTTTGGCTTTACCCCTGGCGGCGCAGATGATTCAGATGGATCTGAAGAACCTGTGGATTTTGCCGCCATGATGGCGCAGATGCAGCAGCAGATCCAACAACAGTTTTCGATGCTAGGAATTAATGGACCAGGATTTAATGGTTCAGATGAAGCGCTACCAAAAAACATTGTTCGCGACGTATCAAAAAAATTTACGAGTTCTCAGAGTTCTGCCCCCGTCGGTGAAAGCGATGTAGCTCAAATTCAGCAGGCGTTTTCAATTGCCGAGACTTGGCTCAATGAAGCAGTGTTATTCCCTCAGATCCCACAATCAGGAAATGCCGTTTTGGCGCGTACTGATTGGATCGATGCCACGCTCTCGGGGTGGCAAAGCGCAGTAGAGCCCCTAGCAACTGGATTATCAGCTGCAATCGGTGAATTGCTGGATCAAGCATCGATAGGTGAAGATGAATCTGGTGCACACCCAGATGGTGAGAACCCAGCAATGGCGATTCCTGTCGGAATGATTTCAATGCTCCTTAAATCATTTATTGGTTCATTGATTGCAACACAGTTGGGACAAGCAATCGGCGGTTTAGCTGGCAAAGTCACTGGCGCTCACGACGTAGGACTGCCCCTACTTGATCCTGTATACCCAGCGCTAGTTCCACAAAACATCCGTGAATGGTCAACAGATCTTGATATTGCCCTGGATGAAGTTCAGATATTTCATGCACTCCGTGAAGCATCAGTCGCACGCTTGTTTTCAAACAATCCATGGTTGGTTTCATATATCCGTACTGCAATTACTGATTACGGAAAAGGAATCAATATCGACATGGAAGCAATCCAAGAGCAGGCCCAACGAGCACTCGATGAGAACGGCGGCTTTGATCCAACAAATCCTGAAAGTTTAAACATTGCTCTAAATAGTGGGATTTTCACGCCACAAGAAACACCTGCACAAAAAGCGGCGCTAACAAAGTTAGAAACAGTTCTTGCACTCATAGATGGTTGGTGTGAAGAAGTTGTTGCTTTAGCAGCAGGAAATCGTCTTCCAAATCTGAATGCATTACAAGAGACTTTACGTCGTCGACGTGCAACTTCCGCCCCGGCTCAACAACTGTTCTCTTCGCTTTTAGGATTACAAGTTTCACCGCGTTTAACTCGTGAAGCAACTGCATTTTGGAGTCAAGTACGTGAATTGAAAGATATTGCAGCGCGTGATCAAATTTGGAGTGGAATTTTGCCAACTGCAGATGACTTGTTAACTCCTGAGAGTTTCTTGAAGAGTTTAGAAATCCCAGATGATTTGTCCGGCTTAATTTAACGTGCATTAAAAAAGCGAACTCCCCGGTCACTTGCTCTATGTCAGCCTTCCCCTTGCTGACTTAGAACTGTTATCCGAGGAGTTCGTACCCGTAAAATAAGCGTTCTTGAAGCGATAATCAACTAAGCATCGCGCTGTTTTAGGTTGACAAATCATGATTTCTTCAGATAAAGGCTTTTCTATTTCTACCGTAAAAAAGAAATCACCACTGATTTGTCCGAATCTCTCAAGGTTTAGTTGAGAGATGACCTATTATTTTTCATATGCAGCATCCAGATCTCCATGGAGAATCTTTAGTTGAAAAAACACTTGAAGAATCCACGTTGCCTGGAATCACCGAGGGCGAGATAGTCGTAATTCGCTCCAACCGCAGGAAGAAAAACATTTCGGCCTACCGCCAAGGCGGCCGAATCGTTGTTTCTATCCCGGCCAGAATGAGTAAGGCCGATGAACGGGCGATGGTTCCGGAAATGGTGGCAAAGATTCGCGCTCAGGAGGCTGTTGCAACCATGAGCGAAGAGATCTTGCTGATTAGGGCAGGTGAACTGCTCACACAGCTAGCTCCTGAGATTTCTGCTCGCCCAGCATCGGTCAATTGGCGAGCCATGCGCGAGCGCTGGGGTTCGTGCACAGGCATCGACCGCTCAATTCGAATCTCAGATCGTCTCAAAGGGGCACCTGACTACGTCTTAGATTACGTCCTCTTCCATGAGGCCATACATCTTGAATACTTTGACCATGGCCAGGAGTTCAAGGAGCTTTTGGCCCGTTACCCCCAGGAAATACAGGCTGAGGCCTATTTGCAGGGCTATGAGGCGGCCGAAAACGCGCTCACCGCTCCAGAAGCCCTAAAAAAACTCCTAAATAAGGGTGCGTAGTTACGCTTAATCAAGCGTGGGGCGAGTAATCTCATACCAGAGCGCCTACCCCAAAAGGGGAGCATCCCATTGGGATCGTAAGCGTCGATAGGAGGAAAGAAATGACAGCAGAGACATACAAGGGTGACGCTTACTGCGTTAAGTGCAAAGAGAAGCGTGATTTCGAAGGAACTGTAAAGGTTTCCGAGTCTGGCCGTCGCATGGCACAGGGTATCTGCCCAGTGTGTGGCACCAAGGTCAATCGCATTCTTGGCAAAGCCCAGTAATTAAATTTCATTGTGCTTAAACCAGCTTTAGCTGGTCAGTACATGTCTAGCGTTACAAAAGAGCCTCACTCCAAATGGATGTGGGGCTCTTTTGCGCTGAGTGCAGGTTAATAATCGTAATAACTAAAGTTTTGATTCGATAGATTGCTTGATTCACAATCACCGGGCGCTCGCAATTGACACTCTTTTACACTGAGTATCCTTAGGCTATGGCAGCGCGCGAGTATCAATTAGAGATAAACGCCATTGATGCGACCCTTGTTTCAATTGAAAAGGTTTTAGACCTACCTAAACTCAGGAAGCAAGCAGATGAATTAGAAGTAGAAGCAGGAGTCCCAAACCTCTGGGATGACCCGGAGGCTGCCCAAAAAATAACTAGCCGTCTATCTAGAGTTCAATCCGAAATTGTAAAGTTATCAGGGCTTCGTCAACGAGTTGAAGACTTGCCGATTCTCTTTGAACTTGCAGCAGGGGAGCCTGGTGGAATTGCAGATGCCGAGAAAGAGTTGGATGCGGTAAAAAAATTGGTTAGTGAATTAGAAGTTCAAACTCTTCTAAATGGTGAGTATGACGATCGTGACGCACTCATCACAATTCGCTCTGAAGCAGGTGGAGTAGAAGCAGCTGATTGGGCAGAGATGATCATGCGCATGTATCTGCGTTACTGCGAACGTCATAGTTTCAAAGTTGATATTCTCGAAACTTCATATGCTGAAGAAGCAGGGATTAAATCAACCACATTTAAAGTTTCTGCTCCTTATGCATATGGAACACTTTCTGTGGAGCAAGGAACTCACCGACTTGTTCGAATTTCGCCTTTTGACAGTCAAAGCCGCAGGCATACATCTTTTGCAGGTGTAGAAGTTGTACCAGTAGTTGAGCAAAGTGATCACATTGAGATCGATGAAAAAGAAATTCGCGTGGATGTTTATCGCTCATCTGGGCCTGGCGGACAAGGTGTTAACACCACCGATTCAGCAGTTCGCTTAACTCATATTCCAACTGGAATTGTTGTCTCTTGCCAAAATGAGCGCTCTCAAATTCAAAACAAAGCAACAGCATTAGCGGTATTGCAATCAAGATTGCTGGAACGAAGAAGACAGGAAGAGCAAGCAAAGATAAATGCTCTTAAAGGAGATAACTCTGGCTCCTGGGGAAATCAAATGCGTTCATATGTTTTGGCCCCATATCAAATGGTTAAAGATTTACGGACCAATTATGAAACCGGTAATACTTCAGCGGTTTTAAACGGTGAGATTGATGAGTTCATTGAAGCTGGAATTCGCTGGCGTCGTAGTTCATAATTTTTTAGCCTGAATCAATAGTCAAAGCCGAAAAATTCTCAGAATCCATGCAATCTCACATTTTTCTTAGGCTCAAACCACGCCAATATCCATAGATTTCTACAACATTTACATAAACTACAGTCAGGTCGAGGGCCAGAGCCCCGCACATGTAATGGGAGATGTAATGATCCGCTTTGAAAACGTCACAAAGGTTTATTCAGGACAAGAGCGCCCAGCTCTAGATACTGTAAATCTGGAGATTGTGAAAGGCGAGTTCGTATTTCTAGTGGGGCTTTCAGGGTCTGGAAAATCAACTTTCTTACGTTTGGTTTTGCGCGAAGAACGTCCAACATCAGGATCTATTCATGTTGCTGGTAAAGATCTAAACACATTGGCAAAACACAAAGTACCTGAACTTCGTAGATCTGTTGGAACAGTTTTCCAAGATTTTCGCTTACTGCCAAACAAAACCATTTCTGAAAATGTCGCATTTACATTACATGTGCTTGGCTATTCACAAAAAGAAATCAATCGTGAAGTTCCAGAGGTTTTAGAGCTGGTTGGATTAGAAGATAAGGGCGATCGATTGCCCTCTGAAATTTCAGGTGGTGAGCAACAGCGCGTGGCTATTGCAAGAGCGTATGTCAGTCGCCCACCAATTTTGATTGCTGATGAACCAACAGGAAATCTAGATCCAGCAACATCTGTTGGAATTATGAAGTTATTGGATCGTATTAATCGTGAGGGAACAACTGTTTTAATGGCTACTCATGATGCAGGAATTGTGGATCAGATGCGCAAACGCGTTATTGAACTCGATCTAGGACATGTTATTCGAGACCAAGTTCGTGGTGTTTATGGATATACGGGTTAAGGGCGGAAGGTAGAAAAATGCGCGCACGGTTTCTATTAAATGAAGTTCGAATTGGACTTCGACGCAACTTAACAATGACATTTGCTGTTGTTGTTACAACTGCAATCTCACTTTCTTTACTTGGCGTGGGGCTTCTTGCAAACGCACAAGTAAGTGCAATGAAAGATTATTGGTATGACAAAATTGAAGTTTCTGTATTTCTATGTGGAAACCTCTCTGACTCACCTTCATGTGCAGCTGGTGTAGTCACAGCAGCACAACGACTATCAATTCAACAGGGATTAACAGAGCTTTCTGTTGTTGAAAGCGTTTTCTATGAGTCACAGTCGCAGGCATACTCTCGATTCAAAGAGAGATTTAAGGATTCTGCAATTGCTCAGAATGTCACTGCTGATCAGTTACCAGAATCATTTCGTGTTAAGTTAAAAGATCCAACCGAGTTTGCAGTTATTGTTAGCGCATTTAGTGGTCGTCCCGGAGTTGATGTTGTTCAAGATCAAAGATCAATCTTAGAAAAGTTCTTCAAATTACTGGGAGTTCTGCGAAATGGTGCACTAGCAGTTGGACTTGCATCGGTATTTACTGCTGCATTGTTAATTTCTAACACTCTACGAATTGCGGCCTTTAATCGCCGACGTGAAACAGGAGTAATGAAATTGGTCGGTGCCTCTTCTTGGTCGATTCAACTTCCATTCTTACTTGAAGGTGTTATCTCTGCAATATTTGGTTGGGCGATTGCAACGGGATTGCTTGCAGGACTAAAGACAGTGGTCGATACAAATGTTGCTCCTTTGCTTTCATTCACTAATTTCTTTGGTTGGCGAGAAGTTTGGGTCTCATCTGCCTACCTATTGGCGACAGGCTTGGTTGTTTCGATACTTGCCTCTGTTATCACCCTGCGTCGCTACTTAAAGGTCTAATTACTCAATCAAAAGTCGCGGTTTTGCTGGTGTGCTCCTATTGAACCAAGTGAGAGAATTAGAGCCAGCAAATCAATAATTGATTGCTAAAACTAGGGTGGTGATGCGGCGTGGTTAAAGAAGTTGGCCGCAAGGTCATTGCCCAAAATAAGAAAGCACGACATGACTATTCGATTGCAGATGTGATCGAGTGTGGGATGGTGCTTACAGGAACAGAAGTTAAGTCACTTCGTGCCGGTCGTGCATCTTTAATCGATGGATTTGCGATGATAAATGATGGCGAACTTTGGCTTATGGGAGTCCATATTCCTGAATACACAGAAGGCACGTGGACTAATCACACTCCTCGAAGAGATCGAAAACTTCTCGTTCATAAGAATGAACTCAATAAATTAATTGGCAAGATGAAGGATTCAGGAACTACATTGATTCCGCTACAACTCTATTTTAAAGATGGCAAAGCAAAAGTTGAGATTGCGATTGCTAAGGGCAAGAAAGCACATGACAAGCGTGAAGCGTTAAAAGAGCGCGAAGCAGACCGTGAGGTTTCGCGCGTGGTTTCGCGCAGCCTCAGCGGAAAAGCATCTCGAGCAGCATCAAAATACGACGATTAACACTTTAGATCGTTCCTGATTTACACTTAGTTCACCGCCGCTTCGATACCTCAATTTTTGGGGGATTGTGGCGACGGCGCAGAAAATTGACAACTACATAGAGAATTTAATTTAGCTTTCCATTTTCACTCTTGGGGGTGAACGGTCTCGACTTTGGATGTTGAGGCAGGGGAAGCGGGCCGAGGAAGCCGGAATGATCTCGTAAACCAATAATCCGTGCAAAAATAACTGCTGACAACAATCAGCAAGCTTTCGAACTCGCTGCATAAGCATTTCGAAGCCGTTA
>CAEZVW010000006.1_pt1 | contig 43105 bp, 46 predicted proteins | sample 7264851 | NCBI WGS metagenome assembly CAEZVW01 (sample SAMEA6813867, study PRJEB35770) | freshwater metagenome | biome: Freshwater; feature: Freshwater reservoir; material: water | place: Czech Republic | collected 2017-07-26 | depth 0.5m m | reverse complement strand
TTCTTGGCTACAAAAATTCGTTTAATGCGCATGGGCAAGATCCGCACACCATTTTTCCGTGTTGTGGTTACAGACTCACGCAAGGCACGTAATGGTCTTTCAATTGAGGAGATTGGTCGCTACGTACCAGGACAAGAACCATCACTAATCGAGATTAATTCTGAGCGCGCTCAGTACTGGCTCGGAGTTGGCGCACAGCCATCAGAGGCAGTTGCAGCTCTACTCAAGGTAACTGGTGATTGGCAAAAATTTAAGGGGCTTCCAGGTAGTGAAGGCACTCTTCGTGTAGCTGCTGTTAAGCCAGCTAAGAGTGTTGCATATGAAGCTGCAATGAAGGCCGCAGCTGATGAACCTGCAGAGGGTGCAACAACAATGAAGAAAAAAGCTCAGGACAAGCTTGCAGCTAAAGCTAATCCTGTCGCTGAAGCTCCAGCAGTTGAACCAGTTGCAGACGTGGTTCCTGAGGCAGTTGTTGATGCAACGCCAGAGGCGATTGCTGAAGTAACGCCAGAGGCAACTCCAGATGTAGTTGCAGAGGTTTCATCAGAAGTGGCCTCTGAATAACAATGATGGATGAAGCTTTAGAGCACCTAGTAAAGGGAATTGTCGATAATCCCGATGACGTTGTAGTCAAAGAAGTCAATCATCGTCGTGGAACAACGTTAGAAGTACACGTTAATCCTGAGGACATTGGAAAAGTTATTGGCCGAAATGGTCGTACTGCAAAGGCGCTTCGCACCGTTGTAAGTGCGCTCGCAGGTCGTACAGTGCGCGTCGATCTCATCGAGACCGACGAAACCAGATAACAATGCGCCTTCTCGTGGGGCGAATCGGTCGTGCTCACGGAATTCTTGGCGAAGCAACGATTGAGGTTCGCACTGATGAACCCGATCGCCGTTTTGCTATAGGCAATCAAGTGTCAACAGATACCCATGGAGATCTCACAATAATCTCTGGCCGGGTTCACAATGGAATTCTGTTGCTCGGCTTTTCCGGATTTGATGATCGCAATGCGATTGAAAAACTTCGAAATACACTTTTGTATGCAGAAGTAGATATCAACGAAACAAGAGAAGTCTCCGATGAGTATCACGTCCTTCAGCTTATTGGCTGCCAAGTAATCCTTGAAAGCGGCGAAGTTTTTGGTGAAGTTACCGGTGTGATCAATCTTCCTGGACAGGACTTATTGGCGATAAAAACTGAAAAAGGTGAACAATTAGTTCCTTTTGTTCATCAACTTGTTCCCGTAGTTGATATAAAGAATAAGACGATAACTGTAATCCCGCCGGCTCTGATGGAGCGAGAATAAATGAAAATTGATGTGGTCACGATCTTTCCGGAGTACTTAGCTCCACTTCAACTCTCTTTGCTTGGGAAAGCTCAAGATCAAGGAATTCTAGATATCAATGTCCATGACTTGAGATCAAAAGCTATTGATAATCACCACGCTGTAGATGACACACCTTACGGAGGCGGCGCCGGAATGGTGATGCTGCCCGAAATTTGGGGGCAGGCTTTAGATCCATTAATGAATCAAGATTCTGATCTGATTATTCTTACACCAGCAGGAAAGCGTTTTGATCAGTCGATGGCTGCAAAGTTTTCTCAAGTGTCACACCTTGTTTTTGCATGCGGGCGATATGAAGGTATTGATGATCGCGTTCGCATGCACTATGAAGAAAATAACTATCGAGTTCACGAAGTATCCATCGGCGACTACGTATTAGGTGGTGGAGAAGTTGCGGCGTTAGTGATGATCGAGGCAATTACCAGATTAATTCCTGGAGTACTTGGAAATCCTCAATCACTTGAACAGGAATCCCATAACGATGAGGGTTACCTTGAATATCCAAATTTCACTAAACCAGCGCAATGGCGTGACTTACAAGTGCCAGAAGTTTTGCTGAGTGGAAATCATAAAGAAATTGAAAAATGGCGTGCAGAGCAGGCGGCAGAGCGCGCAAAAAAGAATCGTTAACTACCAACAACGATGAAGATATTGAGATCAAGTAGAGTAGGCAATATGAGCAGAGAATTAGAAATTAGGCTGCCATGACCCGTTCCTACTTGGTTGAAACCTACGGATGTCAGATGAACGTCCATGATTCAGAGCGAATTGCAGGCTTGCTAGATGAGGCAGGTTACGTTCCAGTAATCGAAGGTGAACAGGCCGATTTAGTTGTTTTTAATACATGCGCTGTGCGTGAGAACGCAGACAACAAACTTTACGGAAACTTGAGTTTTCTAGCTCCCATAAAAAAAGCCAATCCGCAGATGCAGATCGCTGTTGGTGGATGTCTTGCTCAAAAAGATCAAGCTACGATCATTAAGAAGGCGCCCTATGTAGATGTAGTTTTTGGCACGCACAATGTTGGTTCTCTGCCAGTGCTTTTGGAGCGCGCTCGGATTGAAGAAGAGTCGCAGATAGAAATTCTTGAAGCGCTAGAGCATTTCCCCTCAACTTTGCCTGCACGTCGACTTTCCGCATTTTCTTCTTGGGTGTCAGTCTCTGTTGGGTGCAATAACACCTGCACTTTTTGTATTGTTCCAACTCTTCGCGGTATTGAAAAAGATAGAAATTCAGAAGATATTCTCAATGAGGTAAAGGCACTGGTCGATCAAGGGGTCATTGAAATTACCCTTCTTGGGCAAAATGTAAATGCCTACGGAGTAGATTTTTCAGATCGCGGTGCATTTGCAAATCTTTTACGTTCTTGCGGAGAGATTGAGGGCCTAGAGCGTGTTCGCTTTATGTCACCGCATCCACGAGATTTCACAGATGATGTAATCGAGGCAATGGCTCAAACTCCTAATGTAATGCCGCACTTACATATGCCCCTTCAGTCGGGCTCAGATCGAGTTCTGCAACAGATGAGACGCTCTTACCGAAGTGATAGATACCTTGGAATTTTAGATCGCGTAAGAACAGCAATCCCTCACGCGATGATTACCACTGACATTATTGTTGGATTTCCTGGTGAGAGCGAAGAGGATTTTCAACAAACATTAGATCTTTGCACTCAAGCTAGATTCGCCGCCGCCTACACCTATCAGTACTCAAAACGGCCAGGCACTCCTGCTGCAACAATGCTTAATCAGGTTAGCGAAGAGATAGTGGGCGAAAGATATACACGTCTTCATAATCATCAACAACAGATCTCTTTGTCAGTGAATCAAGAAAGTATTGGATCTATCCATAAAGTTCTGGTCGGAGACTATGAAGGTCGCAGAGATGAAGTGCAATCTCGTCTGACTGGGCGAAGTGAAGATTTCCGCCTTGTTCATTTTGATAATACTTCTCCGGCGCGCCCTGGCGATGAAGTAACTGTGAAAATCACAGAGGCCTCGGCACATTATTTAATTGGAACACCCCTTTCAGTTCGCCAGACAAGAGGGGCGCAAGCTCACGAGGCACGGATTGAAACAAAAGGCCCTAAAGCAACAATGCTTGGTATTCCATCGGTTAAAAAATGAATGTGATTGTCATTTGCGGTGCAACAGCAACAGGAAAGAGCGATCTTGCAGTTTCTCTGGCTAAGGAAATCGATGGTGAAGTAATTAATGCAGATTCCATGCAGCTATACAAAGGTATGGATATTGGTACGGCAAAAATAACCGTTGAACAAAGACAAGGAATACCGCATCATTTAATGGACCTTCTAGATGTTACAGAAGATGCAAATGTTGCTTGGTATCAGGAAAAAGCTCGTGAAAAAATCTCTGAGATTCACTCTCGAGGTAAAAGGGCAATTATTGTTGGTGGGACCGGACTGTATATAAAAGCAATTCTAGACGACCTGAATTTTCCAGATACAGATCCTCTAGTTCGAACAGCGCTAGAACTTGAGTATGCAACTAAAGGAATCGGCCCATTATTTGAAAGATTAGAAAAATTAGATCCTGCCGCAGCATTAGCGATAGATCGAGCTAATTCACGTAGAGTTATTCGAGCCCTAGAAGTTATAGAGATTACAGGTCAACCATTTACTGCAAATCTTCCACGTAAGGAAAGCACGAAGTATCCAAATGCTCTCCAGTTTGGACTGGTGATGGATCGCGAAATTCTAAGCGAAGTGATCTCTTCACGCGTTGAGCGAATGTGGGAGGCTGGTTTAGTTACCGAAGTAGAGGGATTGATTGAATCGGGAATTACTCGAGGAACGACTGCTCAAAAAGCTTTGGGATATTCACAGGTGATCGCCTTCAAAGAGGGAAAGATCTCCGAAGAAGATGCCATTGATGAAACTAAGCGTGCTACTCGCCAATACGCACGCCGACAAGAGACCTGGTTTTCACGAGATGAGCGTATAAATTGGATCTCACCTATACAAAATCGAATCGAACGCATTCTTAGTTCGTTAAACTCTTAGACATGATTGCAACATATGGACATGGAACACACAACGACTTTGTCCTGGTCTTTGATCCATTGGATGAGCATTCGATAACAACTGCCCAGACTGCCGCAATCTGTGATCGCACCAATGGAATAGGGGCCGATGGTCTCATTCGAATCATTAAAAGAAATGAAAAATGGTTTATGGATTACCGCAATGCAGATGGTTCTCTGGCGGAAATGTGCGGAAACGGAATACGAGTAATGGCGCGTTATTTAGTCGAACGTGGACATCAAAGTGAAGGAATTTTTGCAATCGATACTCGAGACGGAGTGAAGCATCTTCGCGTACCGCTAAAAGATGATATTTCCGTGAACATGGGACAAGTAAGTGACGAAGGAGAAAGCATTACTGCGTCGGCCAATGGACAGATTTGGAACGGTTATAACATTAGCATCGGAAATCCACATGCTGTTGTATTTGTAGAAGATATCAATCAAGTGGGTGAGTTATTTGAAGCCCCTGTAGTTCGTCCCAAAGACTCTTACCCTGAGGGAGTAAATGTTGAGTTCGTACAAATCATCGGTGAAAATGAGATTTCAATGCGAGTATATGAAAGAGGCTCGGGAGAAACGCAATCATGTGGAACAGGAACATGCGCAGTAGCTCTAGCGGCAACAATTCATTCGAAGAGAAAGTTACCTGCAACCTGGATCATCAATCCTCCCGGTGGCCGCTTAGAAGTCTCAATCGACGGCCACTCGAATGCCACTTTGATCGGACCGGCTGTCTTAGTCAAAGATGTAGATATTTCTAGGTTTCTCATTGAGTAAAGGTTTTAATAAGAAGACAGAGACTGGGCTAAATGTGGATGTAGGTAGCAAATCTGATGATGAGTTTGAAAAACTTCTCCAAGAAAGTGCCCGAGTAGCTGCAGAGTTTGATGCTGCGCAAGAAGATGAAACGATCGACGCTTCCCAAGAGCTATCCGAACGAAATGCATTGCGCCGAGTTAAAGGTTTTTCAACCGAACTTCAAGATATTTCTGATGCTGAGTATCGACAGTTACAACTAGAAAGAGTTGTACTTGTTGGAGTATGGACAGAGGGAAGCATCGCTGATGCAGAAAATTCACTGGCTGAGTTAAAGGCTTTAGCTGAAACTGCTGGATCAGAGGTACTTGAAGGATTGATTCAGCGCCGAGACAAACCAGATCCGGCAACCTATATCGGATCTGGAAAAGTTATAGAACTTAAGAACGTTGTTGTTTCAACAGGAGCCGATACGGTTGTTTGTGATGGAGAGTTATCTCCTTCGCAATTGCGACAGCTAGAAGACAAATTGAAGGTCAAAGTTGTTGATCGAACTGCATTGATTCTAGATATTTTTGCCCAGCACGCAAAAAGTAAAGAAGGTAAAGCCCAAGTTGAGTTGGCACAAATTGCCTACCTTCTTCCAAGGCTTCGTGGTTGGGGTGATTCACTTTCACGACAAGTTGGTGGTCGCGCAGCTGGCGGCGCCGGTATTGGAGGCCGCGGCCCGGGTGAAACAAAAATTGAAACAGATCGTCGCAGAATTCGTGACAAGATGGCAAAACTTCGCGGCGAAATCGCAGAGATGAAAACGGCCCGTGATACAAAAAGACAAGAGCGCCGTCGAAATAACATTCCTTCGGTTGCTATTGCAGGGTACACAAATGCAGGCAAATCTTCCTTGCTCAATAAACTTACAGGAGCAGGGGTATTGGTAGAGAACGCCCTTTTTGCAACTTTAGATCCCACGGTTCGAAAGACGCAGACAAGTGATGGTCGCATCTATACATTAAGTGACACGGTTGGCTTTGTTCGTCATTTGCCCCACCAACTTATTGACGCATTTAAATCAACGTTAGAAGAGGTTTCTCAGTCAGATTTAATTGTTCATGTAGTAGATGGTTCACACCCAAATCCATTTGAACAGATTAAAGCCGTTCGTTTAGTAATTGATGAGATCGGCGGTAAAGACATACCCGAGATCATTGCAATTAATAAAGTTGATATAGCTGACCCAAACATTGTCATGGAGATTTTGCGCAAAGAACCTCATAGTTATGCTTTTTCAGTTCGTACCGGCTTTGGTGTTGAGGGCTTACTACATGCAATTGAGAACTCACTGCCTCGTCCTTCGGTTGAGGTTTCCGTAGTGATTCCATATGACAGGGGAGATTTAGTACACGCAATCCATGAGACGGGTGAGATTTACACAGAGGAGTACGTTGCTGAGGGCACGGCTATTCACGCTCGTGTGGACGCAACTCTGGCTCAGAGAATCGAAAATTCAGGTCGAACTGAGGAATAACGTGAGCTTTTGGCGTGTTGTAGCAAATAGATGATGTTAAATACGCCATGATGCGCCCGCAGAGAGTTATCCGTATTTAGACCTAGGATTGAAAAGGTGGTGAGAGCAATGGCAACTGATTACGACACACCCAGAAAAACCGATGAGGAACTTCATGAGGAGTCTCTTGAAGAGTTAAAGGCAAAACGCGTCGATGCTCAATCTGGCCAGATCGATGTTGATGAAGCAGAGGCAGCAGAGAATCTGGAGCTACCTGGTGCTGATCTTTCAGGAGAAGAGTTAGCAGTTCGAGTGGTGCCAAAACAAGTCAATGAGTTTACTTGTTCTCGTTGTTTCTTAGTTCACCACATTTCTCAATTAGCAAAAGGTGAAGGCGCCAAAGCCATCTGTAAAGAGTGCAATTAACTCTTTAGCCCTTAAGAGCCAAAAGAAGTTTCTCGGGTTGGGAAGTTGATATCAACCAGTATGGCGTTTTATCTCTCGCATCGTTTACAAAAACCTGTACTGCCCGAGGCGACCAGAATCTAATTGCTAAATAGGCGGCCGGATCAGCATCGCGGGTGCGAACTCTTCTAACTTGTTGATTGTCTAAAGCCGTAACATTTCCGAAATATTCTCGGGGCAAATGTGCTCGCCCAACACGAAGCTCATTCTCATCAACTTCTATAGATAGCCCACTTTTAAAGTAGATGTTTATCAAAGTCAGAGAAAGTACTACAAGAGTGACAATCGCAGAATTATTTCCTAGCGCTGCCCAAATAGAGATAACTAGTGAGAGAAAAAAGAAGTAAATGATGGCCAAGAGCCATAGTGGCGCACGTATCACTTCTCGGTATCGCATGGGAGTTACCGTATCGGATAATGAGGCGGTAATCTTTATCCATGGCAAGAGTAGCTAGCACGGTTCCACCTGAAGGTTCCATAATTCCGGATCGACACCCTCTTGCACCACCAGCGGGAACAAAAATCCCCTCGCACTTTGGGCATTGTTTTGGATGTGGGCACCTACATCCGACAGGCCTACATTTAGTTGCATACTCTGGCGATGGCGCCAACATCACAGCAACCTTTACAGTTACAGAAAATCACCAAGGAGCACCAGGTTTAGCTCACGGTGGTTTGCTTTCATTAGCCTTTGATGAAGCTTTGGGTAAATTGATGTGGTTGATTCGCTCCCCGGCAGTAACGGGTCGGCTTGAAACAGATTTTTTGATTCCAGTTCCAATCGGAACTACATTGCATATTGCCGCAGAGATAACAGGACAACACGGTCGAAAAGTTTATACGTCAGCAGTAGGGCGATTGAATTCCCCAGATGGCGAAATTGCCGTTCGAGCATCGGCTCTCTTTATTGTTGTTCCAATGGAGCACTTCATTAACAATGCACCAGATGGTTATTTTGAAGAGTTAGCTAAAACTCCTGAGCTATTAACTTTTGTTGACCCAAATTTCGAGATTAATCCTTGATATGAAGGGTGTAGAAGTTCTCATTACGCGCCTTGATCCGAGCGTTCCAATGCCTGTCTATTCAAAGCCAGGTGATGCTGGGGCCGATATCTCAACTCGCATAGATGTAGTTTTAAAGCCAGGAGAGCGCGCTCTTGTACCTACCGGCATTTCAATTGCACTTCCAGATGGATACGTTGCATTGGTGCATCCACGTTCGGGGCTTGCAATCAAACATGGTGTAACAATGGTCAATGCCCCAGGCACGGTTGATGCAGGTTATCGCGGTGAACTTGCTTGCATCTTAATTAATCATGATCCCAATGAATCTGTTGAGTTCAAAAAAGGTGATCGTATAGCTCAACTCGTTATTCAAAAGGTTGAACGAGCAGTTTTCACTGAGGTAAAACAACTTCCAGGTTCTGACAGAGGCGCCGGTGGTTTTGGTTCTACGGGGCGCACATGAACCAACACGGACAAGATCGCGATAAGGTAATTAATGCCTTAGGTGGAAAAAAAGGTTTAATTGATTCTGGGTTACCTGCAGTTGTTTTTTTAGTTGTCTTTAACTTAAATCAAGATCTACGCGGAGCCATTTGGGCCTCACTATCTTTATCAATTATTCTTGCAATTTGGCGATTGGCGCGCAAAGACACAATTCAGCACTCCATTTCAGGTGTTATAGGAGTTTTGATCTGTGCTTATTTTGCGAATCGAAGCGGAAATGCTTCTGATTTTTATATTCCAAAGCTACTGACAAATTTGGGCTATGGAACTGTTTATCTCATTGCAAACTTAGTTGGTTGGCCCATTTTGGGGCTAGTACTTGGTCCATTACTAGGGGAAAACTTCACATGGAGAAATAATCCACGGCGCAAGAAGATGTACATCAAGGCTAGTTGGTTGTGGGTAGTTATGTTCTTTTCGCGAATTGCAGTCCAGTACCCAATCTATAAGAGTGGCAATGTGAATTTGCTAGGTACTGTAAACCTAGCGATGGGCTATCCATTATTTTTTGCCGCAGCATATGGTTCTTGGTTAATCATTAAATCTGAACCGCCAGTTGAAAAAGAAACGAAACCTTTAATTTAAGATATAAAGCAGGCTTTAATATGGATTTCAGCTTCTGCTGATGCCACAAAAAGTAGTTCATCTCCGGCAATAAACACATCGTGAGCCTTTGCCGAAATGACTTGGCCATCACGAACAATTGCAGCAAGTGCGGCATTTTCTGGTAGCTCTATCTCATCTACTGTTTTTCCAATACAAGCTGAACCATCTGGCAGTGTCAGTTCTACAAGATTTGCCTGACCTTTTCTAAATGAGAAGAGTCGGACGACATCTCCTACTGTTACAGCCTCTTCAACAAGGGCTGAAATAATTCTTGGAGTGGACACGGCAACATCAACACCCCAAGATGTATCAAACAACCATTCATTTTTTGGGTGATTAATTCTTGCAACGACCCTGGGAACCCCGTACTCAGTCTTTCCAAGTAAAGAAGTTACTAGATTTGCCTTGTCATCACCTGTTGCTGCCACTAAAACCTGACAGTTATCAAGGTGGGCGGCATCTAATGAAGTGATTTCACACGCATCTGCCATAAGCCATTCTGCTTCAGGAACACTTTCAATCTTTAAAGCTTTTGGATCCTTCTCAATAAGTAAAACTTGATGACCATTATCTAAAAGTTCGCGAGCTATTGCTCGACCTACGTTTCCTGCACCCACGATCGCAATTCTCATGAGCGCTGATCCTCTGGAGTCTGGGAGAGAATCTTCAGGGTGCGCTCTAAATCAGCATCAGTAACCATTACGTGAACTAGATCGCCTTGCTGCAAAACCGTGTGTGAGTTAGGAATTATCGCTTCACCCAATCGAGTAATAAATGCAATTCGCGCCGGTGTTAATTCATCCATCAGCAAAATAGGTCGGCCGTACCAATCATTATTTGGGTTCACTTCATAGAGTTGAAGAGTTCCTGTGGCATCGCGCCATTCAGATCGTGAACCTTCGGGCGTTAAACGGCGGAGAATTTGATCGGTTGTCCACAGCACAGTTGCAACCGTCGGAATTCCAAGGCGTTGATAAATTTCGGCTCTGCCGGGATCGTAAATTCGCGCGACTACATTTTGAATGCCATATGTTTCTCGGGCAACTCTGGCTGCCAAAATATTAGAGTTGTCACCATTGCTTACTGCAGCGAATGCATCGGCATCTTGAATCCCTGCTTCAATTAAATTGTCTCGATCAAATCCGACCCCTGTGACTGTGCGACCTTTAAAATCTGGCCCTAGGCGACGAAAGGCCTCACGAACCTGGTCGATTATTGCAACAGTATGACCAGCAGCCTCTAATTCGGTGGCTAATGACGATCCAACTCGACCGCAACCCATAATCACTACGTGCACAAGGTACAACTTACACCCATAGGCTTACATCCATGGCATTAGAGCATAGTTCCGACCTAAAAATTGGGGACCATATCGAGGTCACAATTGAAAAAGTTGCCCATGGGGGTCACTTTATTGCCCGCCATAAAGGAGCTGTAATTTTTGTGCGTCATGCCATTCCTGGGGAAGTGTGCACAGTCAAACTCACAAGTATAGGAAAAAGTTTTAATCGTGCAGATGTTGTGTCAGTTCAAGTTCAATCTAAATTTCGAGTAATTTCTCCGTGCAAATTTTCTCATTCAGATGGTTGCGGGGGATGCGATTTTCAACATATCTCTGAGGAGTATCAACGCACCTTGAAGTCTCAGGTTATTACTGAACAATTTGCTCGAATAGCAAAAATGGATGTTGTGGTCGAAGTAGAAAAGGTCAGTGAAAGTACAAAATGGCGAACACGAGCAATAGCTACGACAGATAATCATGGACGTTTAGGTTTCTATAAATCTCGATCACATGATGTTAGCCCTGTAAAGGATTGTTTAATTTGCGTGGATGAAATGGGCATCACTGAACTGTCTCAAAAGACTTTGAAAGCTGATAATCGTGTTGAAGTCAACGCCTCCAACACGGGGGAGAGGACTATTGCATTGGCAAGTGCACATGGCAAAGAGAAGGCCCGAGTTACACAAGGTCCAGCTGTTCTCCATGAAAAAGTACTCAATAAGGTTCTAGAAGTTAGCCAAGAATCTTTTTGGCAGAGTCACAAATTTGCACCTGAGATATTAACCAGGGCGGTCCTAGATTTTGGCAACTTCAAACAAGGGGAGCATGTTCTAGATCTATATGGAGGCGTGGGCCTATTTTCCGCCGCGATAATCGATCACGTAGGGGAAAGCGGGCACATTGTTTTAATTGAAGGCAGCAAGAGCGCGACAAGTGATGCTGCAAGAAATTTTGTTTCACATTCAAATATAGAAATTGTCAGCGGAGATGTTGCTAAACATTTACCCCGAATATCAAATGCCGACGTAATTGTTTTGGATCCTCCAAGAGATGGAGCTGGAAAAGAAGTAGTTACCCAAATTGCACGACTGAATCCACGGGCAGTAATCTATGTTGCCTGTGATCCCGCTGCGCTTGCGCGAGATTCGGCTTACCTTGCAGATCACAGTTTTACATTGGTCGATATTCGTGCTTTTGATCTCTTTCCCATGACTCATCACATTGAATGTGTTGCTCTGTACGCTCAAACTGATGTATCTTGAGCCTCGAAACCATTGGATATGAGGGGTGCACGGGTGAGTAAAAACTCTTTCAACGCAAAGAAAAGCATAGAAGTTGCCGGTAAGAGTTTTGAGATTTTTGATATCTCGGCCATCGATGGGGCGGCTAACCTACCCTTTAGCTTAAAGGTGCTCCTTGAAAACCTTCTTCGTACAGAAGATGGCAAGAATATTACGCAAGAACATATCAAAGCCTTAGCTAATTGGGATCCTTCCTCTGAGCCCGATACTGAGATCCAATTTACTCCGGCACGTGTGGTGATGCAGGATTTTACTGGAGTACCTTGCGTTGTTGACCTGGCGACTATGCGTGAAGCAATCGTTGAATTAGGCGGTGATCCTTCTAAAGTCAATCCTCTCGCACCGGCTGAACTAGTAATCGATCACTCAGTTATTGCAGATAAATTTGGTACCAAAGATTCTTTTGAACAAAACACAGATATTGAATACGAGCGAAACCAAGAACGCTATAGGTTTTTGCGATGGGGACAAAGTGCTTTTGATGAATTCAAAGTTGTTCCACCTGGGACAGGTATTGTCCACCAAGTAAATATTGAATATCTGGCTAGAGTAGTTATGGTGCAAGACGTAAAAGGTGTATCTCGCGCATATCCAGACACTGTAGTAGGAACCGATTCACATACAACTATGGTCAATGGACTGGGAGTTTTGGGCTGGGGAGTCGGGGGAATTGAGGCCGAAGCAGCACTATTGGGACAACCTGTTTCAATGCTCATCCCGCGAGTAGTCGGTTTCAAGTTAACCGGACAACTTCCGCTAGGAACAACTGCAACAGACATGGCGTTAACAATTACAGAGATCTTACGCAAAGTCGGAGTAGTCGGTAAATTCGTTGAATTCTTTGGCACTGGTGTTGCATCTGTTCCTATGGCAAACCGCACGACAATTGGAAACATGAGTCCTGAGTACGGATCAACATGTGCAATCTTTCCTATAGATGAGGAAACTCTTCGATATCTTCGTCTGACAGGCCGCAGTGACGAACAAGTTGCAATTGTTCAAGAGTATGCAAAGAAGCAGGGAATGTGGCATGACCCTTCAGTTGAGCCGCGCTTCTCACAAGTAGTTGAATTAGATCTTTCAACTGTTGTTCCATCAATTTCTGGACCAAAAAGACCACAAGATCGAATTACTCTTAGTGATTCCAAAGTTGCATTCGAAAAGATACTGCCATCATATTTAACAGATAAAACAATTAAGGGTGAGGTAAAAGCAGGATCAACTCGCGTTAAAAACGGCGATGTAGTTATCGCATCGATTACATCTTGTACGAATACTTCTAATCCTTCGGTCATGATCGGTGCTGCTTTGCTTGCAAAGAAGGCAGTTGAAAAAGGGCTAAAGTCCAAACCTTGGGTTAAAACAACTCTTGCTCCAGGTTCCAAAGTAGTAACCGATTACTATGATCGCGCAGATTTAACGAAATATATGCAAGCACTAGGTTTTCACTTAGTCGGTTACGGGTGTGTAACTTGTATTGGGAACTCCGGCCCACTTCCAGTCGAGGTCGGTAAGGCAATTCATGAGGGTGATTTAGCCGTAACGGCCGTACTTTCGGGCAACCGAAACTTTGAAGGTCGCATCAGCCCAGAAGTGAAAATGAATTACCTAGCATCTCCACCTTTAGTTGTAGCGTATGCAATTGCTGGAACTATGGATCATGATTTTGAAAAGGACTCTTTAGGAAAAGGGACCGATGGAAAAGATGTCTATTTGAAAGATATTTGGCCATCACCCAAAGAAATTCAAGACGTTATTGATACTTCAATTTCTTCAGAGATGTTTAAAAAAGATTACGCAACTGTTTTTGAGGGCGACCATCGATGGAAATCTCTTTCGACACCAAAAGGAAAGATATTTGAGTGGGACTTGAACTCAACCTACGTACGAAAAGCTCCTTATTTTGATGGAATGCCTAAGCAACCCACTCCGGTTACAGATATTTCAGGTGCCAGAGTTCTTGCGGTTTTGGGTGATTCAGTAACAACTGATCACATATCTCCGGCAGGAAATATTAAAGCCGATTCACCCGCCGGTCACTACCTTACAGAGAAGGGTATTGATCGTGTTGACTTCAACTCATACGGATCTCGCCGCGGAAACCATGAAGTTATGATCCGTGGAACTTTTGCAAACATTCGTTTAAAGAATCTTTTGCTTGATGGAGTCGAAGGTGGATTCACTCGCAATTTCCTCAATGGTGGAGAGCAATCAACTATTTTTGATGCATCAACGGCATATCAAAATGCAGGCGTTCCATTGGTGATCCTTGCAGGTAAAGAGTATGGATCAGGTTCATCTCGCGATTGGGCGGCCAAAGGAACGGCGCTACTAGGTGTGCGAGTCGTAATCGCTGAGAGCTTTGAAAGAATTCACCGTTCTAATCTCATTGGAATGGGTGTTCTACCTTTGGAGTTCAAAAACGGGGACTCTGTAGCCTCTTTAGGGTTAACCGGATCTGAAGTCTTTTCAATTTCTGGAATTACTGCTCTTAACAGTGGAGGAGTGCCTAAAGAACTCACTGTAACTGCCGGAGATAAGAGTTTCTCGGCAAAAGTTAGAATTGATACTCCAGGAGAAGCTGATTACTACCGTCATGGTGGAATTATGCAGTTTGTTCTGCGCTCTCTTTTATAAAACTAACTCTTTTTCTTGCGGGATGTGAAGGGAATAGCACTTAAAAGCATTCCTGCTACAAGGCCCCAAAAGGGAGAGCCAAGACCTAAAGGCTCAATGCCACTGATTGTTATCAGTAAAGTTGCCATTGCTACTTCACGTCCAGCAACACCTGAAACAGACTCATGTAACGAATTGGCCAAAGCGGGTAGTAAAGCCAGACCAGCAATCGTTGCAATAACAGCAGGCGGGAGCATTCTAAAAAGATCAATTATTGGAATGGTAAACACCGCTGCGCTCATGTAAAAAATGCCACACAAAACTCCAGCCGTATATCGCGTAGTTTTATCTGGGTCAGCGTGTTCACCAACGGCAATATTTGCAGTAATTGTGGAAGTGTTTACTCCGGTATTTCCAAATGGTGCGGTAATGAGTGAAATAAAACCACCAGTCAAGATGGAGTATTTAACTGGAGGTTGATATTTGGCAGACCTTAAAACAGCAAAACCAGGGGCATATTGTGTGGCGAGTGTTGCCAAAACCATAGGTAGTGCAAGGTTAATTGCACTTGCCCAGGTGAAATTGGGTGCAATGAATTGAGGATGCACCCAGAACAGTTCGGCGCCGTTAAATTGAAGTTTTCCTAGTGCAATTGTTAGAGCGATTCCCACCAAAAAAACAGGAACAACAGGTGCCCGTACTTGCATTCTTCGTGCAAAGAAAAACACAAGAACCATTATTGCCACTAACCAAGGTTCTGCGGAAAACGATGTAAAGATCTGTACTCCAAATTGGAATAAGACACCTGCAAGCATTGCCATGATTACCTCATGGGGAATAAACTTCATGATCGTGCGCATAGCACCAGTAACTCCGATAATAATGAAGGTAATGGCAACAATAATGTATGAAGCGACAGCTTCGTTGATTGAATGTGCTTGCAAACTTGTGACCAGCAAAACCATTGATGCAGTTGAAGGCGAGCCGATCATCGGCATACGAAAACGTAAACTCAGAAATAATCCGAAAAAACCGGATGTAAACCAAGTTATGAAGATCCAATTTGATGTTTGAGCATCAGTAAATGAACCATTTTTAGCTGCTGTTAGCTGAATGACTATGGGCCCTGTTACTGCAACCAGGACAACTAAGAAACCCGAAACAAGGGTGCCAAGAGAAGTATCTTTTGGAAAACTTTTTAAGTTGCTAAAGACAGCACCTAAACCGTTTTTAGTTGTACCTTCATAAAGCTCAGTCATTTGATCTAGTGTAGACCTGGATGTGGCCGAACTTTATCTCCTGATTATTTGCTAGCAGGTAGAGATGCAACACCTTTTTCGTGGAATCGCTTACCTGATACGGCTTCGCTTATTCCTTCACGGTCAAGGTAAGGCAGAATTCCACCCAGATGCATAGGCCATCCAGCTCCCATTAACATGCACAAATCAATCTCAGCAGGAGTTGATACAACCCCCTCATCCAGCATGGATCTAGCTTCTTCGGCTAACGCCTTGAGTGCGCGATCACGTACTTGTTCAGCCGTTGAAGGCGAACTTCCTTTTTCTATAAGAGCTACGGCCGCTGGATTTGGTGCATGAGTTCCATCTTCATTTTTTACATAGAAGTTTCGAACACCCTCTTTGACCATGCGCTGCATAGTTGGTGAAATTCGATATCGAGGCCCAAGATTTTTATGCAAAGTCTCTGACACATGAAGTGCAACCCCTGGACCAACAAGGTCTAGAAGCTGGAAAGGAGACATCGGGAATCCAATCTCCATCATGGCAGCATCTGCCACAGCAGGTGGAGTTCCTTCATCTACTGCGTCTGTAACTTCACCCATAAAACGGGTTAAGAGTCGATTAACAACAAAGCCAGGAGCATCTTTACAGATAATCATGGTTTTCTTTAACTCTTTACCAACTGCAATAGCTGTGGCAGTTGTCGCATCATCTGTAGTTGATGTGCGTGCAACTTCCAGTAAGGGCATGACAGCAACAGGGTTAAAGAAGTGGAATCCAACAACTCGCTCTGGGTTCTTCAAACCTTGCGTCATTGCTTCAACAGATAGAGATGAGGTGTTTGTTGCAAGCACGCACTCAGGAGAGACGATGCTCTCTAACTTTTTAAACAGCTCTTGCTTTAGTGAAAGCTCTTCGAAAATAGCTTCGATAATGAAATCACAATTGGCAAAAACTTTTTGATCGTCAGAACCGGAGATCAAAAGAGCAAGGCGAGCAGCCGATTCTGCGCTCATGCGTTTTTTCTCAACTAATTTTTGGAGTTCGTTCTTCACCCAAGCAACACCTTTATCTGCTCGTGCTTGATCAATATCAGTCATCACAACCGGACACTTAAGATTTCTAAGCAGGAGCAACGCTAGTTGGGATGCCATTAAACCTGCACCGACTACTCCAACCTTTGCAACCTTGCGTGCTAGTGCTGGTTTAGGTGCTCCTTCAACCTTTTTGCGCTTTTTCTGAATTAAATTGAAGGCATAAAGAGATGAACGAAGTGGATCAGACATAACAAGGTCTGCTAATACTCTGTCTTCGGCATCAAAACCAGTTCCTAGATCACTTTTCCTTGCAGCTGCGATCAGTTCTAATGCTTTAGTCGGAGATGGGATCTCGGCGCCACCGTATTTTTTAAGGGCTGCTGCTTTACCAGTAGCAAGGGCTGTATCCCAAGCTGGATCGCTACTGTAATCAGGGCGATCGATTTTTGTACTTCCGTTAAGCACTCCCACGGCAAATGCAATGGAACGTTCTAAGTAATCTGCAGGATCAAATACGGCATCTACAACACCTAGTTTGAGGGCATCTTTAGATTTCAACATCGTGTTGTTGTTAAGGGCATTAAGCATGATTACTTGAACAGCACGCTCTGGTCCAATTAGTTTAGGAAGGATCGTTGCACCGCCCCATCCTGGAACTAATCCCAAAAAGACTTCAGGAAGTCCGATAAATGCAGTGGATGAAAGAGTCCGATAATGGCAGTGAAGGCCAACTTCCAAACCACCACCTAATGCAAGTCCGTTAATGAAGGCAAAGGTTGGGATCTTTGATTCGCCCAATCTACGGAAAACATCATGTCCCAGTTTTCCAATTGCCATGGCCTGGCTGTGATCATTTAAGTAGGCAAGTGCAGAAAGATCAGCACCTGCTGCAAAGATAAATGGCTTACCGGTGATTGCAATAGCTTCTGGCTTTCTGGCGATTGCATCAGAAATTGCAGCATCTAAAGCGCTCAGTGATTGAGGTCCAAAAGTATTTGGTCTGTTGTGATCCAAAGAATTATCGAGGGTGATTAACGCCAGTGAGCCTTTTCCACCAAAAGCGGATAAATCAATGTCACGGACAAGTGCATGCGTAACAACTTCTTCTGGTGCTCCTGCTGGCAAAGATATACTTGTGCTCATAATTATTTGGTTCCCTTAAAGTGTGGATTTTCCCAGATGACGGTGCCACCCATGCCTAAACCAATACACATTGTTGTAATGCCATATCGAACTTCTGGTTTCTCTTCGAAGGTGCGAGCAAGATTGAGCATCAATCGAACTCCTGAAGAGGCCAGTGGGTGACCCACGGCGATCGCGCCACCATATGGATTCACACGAGGATCATCATCGGCAATTCCAAAATGATCCAAAAATGCAATTACTTGAACTGCAAAAGCTTCATTAACTTCAAATGCACCGATATCTTCAATTTTTAATCCGGCCTGCTTCAAAGCTTTTAGAGTTGCCGGAACCGGTCCGTATCCCATGATCTCTGGTTCAACACCGACAAATGCAAAGGTGACAAGTTTTGCTTTAATTGTGAGTCCAAGTTCTAAAGCCTTCTCTTCGCTAGCAAGCAAAGCTGCCGTTGCACCATCATTTAATCCTGAAGAGTTACCAGGTGTAACGCGTCCTGCTGGTCGAAACGGAGTTTTTAACCCAGCCAAACCCTCCATCGTCGTTTGAGGACGAGGTGGTTCATCAACTGTTGCAACGCCCCAGCCAAGTTCAGCATTTCTAGCAGCAATAGGGATTAAATCTCTCTGAATCTTTCCCTCACTGTATGCCTTTGCGGTTTTGATTTGTGAGTTAAGTGCAAATTGATCTGCGCGCAGTTTTGTGAGCTGAGGGAAGCGATCATGCAATCGCTCTGCAGTAGCACCCATAGCAAGTGCATCCTGTTCAACAATTCTTTCGGCTAAATATCGAGGATTTGGATCTAGACCCTCTCCGATTGGATGGTTACCCATGTGCTCGACTCCACCGGCAATTGCAAGATCATTTGTTCCCATTGCAATAGCACCTGCAATCGTTGTTACTGCTGTCATCGCTCCAGCACACCATCTATCAATTGAATATCCGGGAACCGTGTTAGGTAAACCAGAAAGTAGAGCGGCGCTTCGACCAATGTTCATTCCTTGATCACCAGTTTGTGTTGCTGCAGCAATTGCAACATCTTCAATGGTTGAACGATCAACTTTAGGATTACGATCGAGCAAACCACGAATTGCTCTAACCATTAAGTCATCTGCTCTAGTTCCGGCATACATTCCGCCGGCCTTTCCAAAAGGTGTGCGAACGGCATCAACGAGGACAACGGTGCGAGTCATGAAACTTCCCTTGTTAGCGATATAGGGAAGATGTTACTCGTGAGTAAGGTTTCTGGACAACGCCAAATCAAGTAGGGCTGGTGGAGTAATTCACTCCGTGCTTACAGGTGCTTCCTCTTCTATAGGGGCCGGAACCGCCTCTTTTTCTAACAGGGCCTCAGATATCGCCTGTCCTACCAAGTTAACCTGCCAAGAGCGAGCGCCAAGAGTTAGAAGCTGTGTTTTAACAGCATCTACCTGCAAATTCTCAGCCGATCCCGCAGGGGGGCTCCAGCAAATTCGACGAACTAATTCTGGTGTAATCAAATTTTCTACAGGGATACTGTTTTCTTCAGATATTTTCTCTAGACGCACTCGTGCATGAGAAAGAGGGGCATATTTTTCAGGAAATTTATCGCGCCATAATTTGATCGGAGGCAAGGTGTCGGCATTTGTCCGCATTTGTGGCCAATCTTGCTCGGTAAGGGCAACGGCCGATGCGATGCTTTCAAGCCATAAAGGTAAGTTCTCTAACCACCGCGCACGAAGCCCCAATGGTCGCAAAGCTTTTTCAAACTCTTTTTTATTCGTTGGTGCTGCGATAGCTAATTCGACGATCGCATTATCGTTGAGGAGTTTGCCTTGTGCGATATCGCTTTGGCTTGCAATTTTGTCGCGTGCTATCCATAAAGAACGAATGATTGCCAATTGATCTCTTCGCTTGATCTTGTGCATTCCAGAGGTTCTTCGCCATGGATCAACTCGTGGTGCAGGCGGAGGAGCTGCCAAAATCGATGCAAATTCTTCCGTAGCCCACGAAAGTTTTTTGCTCTCCAATAACATTTGATACATAAGATCGCGCAGTTCTACTAAGAGTTCAACATCTAATGCCGCATATGTGAGCCAATTTGTAGGAAGTGGACGTACCGACCAATCAGCTGCGCTGTGTTCTTTTGCTAGAGAAACACCCATTAAAGATTCTAAAAGTGGTCCCAATCCAACACGAGGAAGCCCTGCAATTCTTCCGGCCAATTCGGTATCAAATAATCGAGTAGGGCTAATGCCGATTTCACGAAGACATGGAAGATCTTGAGTACTTGCATGCAAGATTACTTCATCAGTATTGAGTAAATCATTTAACTTCAAGATCAATGGGTGGTTAATTCCAAATGGAATAGGATCAATTAGGTGAAGGCCTCCACCATTTCTCTTTATCTGAATTAAATAAGCTCGAGCGCTATATCTAAAACCCGAAGCTCGCTCTGCATCTACAGCAAATGATCCCGTACCAATACTCAACTCTTCTATGGCCTTGAGTAGGCCTGCGTCAGTGTCAATGGGTTCAGGTGTGCCGCCAGCAGGGGCGAGTAATGGAACCGCAACAATCTCTTCACTCATCTTTAGTTGCGGCGATTAGATGTAATCGCTGAGACTCCTTCAGGAATGGGTGGCAGTCCTGCTACTTCACAGATTAACTTGCACCAACTATCGATATGATCGATCAACAAACTTGGATTACTAACAACTGGTGTCCAAGAAGCACGGATTTCAATCTCTGCTTCATTTTTACGTGGGGATAGTTTTCCAAAAGAGGCACTTGTTACTCGAGTAACTGTGCCACTTGGGCTGTTATAGGAACAACCATTGTTATCTAGTGATTCAAGGAACCAACTCCAGCCAACTTCAGGTAGTAGCGGATCCTCTTGCATGATGGGATCGACATCGGCGCTGACAAAAGTGACGCAACGAAATTCGCCGTCCCATGTTGCTTGACCACCTGGTTCATGTAACAAAACAAATCGACCATTTGCGATTTCATCTTCCTTTTCACCGAGTAAACCATTTGAAACATCGGCAGAAAAAGCAAAAGAATATGTTGCTAACTTCTGAGGTGCAGGCACTTCGGTAAGCATCACTTCAGATCTTGGTGTGAATGTGCGAAGCTGGTCGATTAATCGTTCAAAACCATTCGCATCCATGTTCTAAGGATAAAGATTGCCCATAGGTTTTCATGGGAGGCGGGGCGGTAGACTTTGGCTATGGCATCCCTACTGGCGCTTCTCTCTAGTGCATTATGGGGAACAGCTGATTTCTTCGGTGGACGAATGAGTAAAAAGCACCATCCATTTGCAGTGTTGGGCTTTTCTCAGGTAATTGGATTATTTGTTGGATTGTTAATTCTTGTTATCTCTAGAAATTGGCAGGGAAAAGTATTTGGATTTGATGGATTTCTAATCCCAGGTATTTTGGCAGGACTAGCTGGTTACATTGGCCTTGCATGTTTGTATGAAGGATTATCTACAGGGCGAATGGGAGTTGTTGCGCCAATAAGTTCGATGAGTGCAGTTGTGCCTCTTGCTTATGCTTTAGCAACTGGTGATGCTCTTTCAACCTTGGCCTCTCTTGGAGTGTTTATTGCACTTATTGGAGTGTTTTGTGCCAGTGGACCAGAGTTGTCTCAAGGGATGCCAATTAAACCTCTATTGCTTGCATTAGGGGCAGCTGCAGGATTTGGTCTTTCATTAACTTTCATAGCTGTTGGTTCTGAATCAAGTGCATTACTTACGATGGTTTCAATGCGTGGAGCAACTTTCTTCGTAACCATTTCCATTGCATTGAAATACAGAACCACAGGTAAATTTGGAAGAAAAGATCTCCCACTTTTGATTTTCATAGGAGCGGCAGATTTCATAGCTAATCTATTGCTCGGAGTGGCAACTACAAAGGGATTAGTTTCAGTTGCAATGGTGTTTGGTTCTCTTTACCCGATTGCAACAGCCCTATTGGCATTTAAGTTGCTAAATGAGCGCCTACAAAAGGTTCAATACATAGGCATTGCATTGGCAGTTAGTGGTGTATCTCTAATTTCAGCATTTTAATAGCTGAGTAAAAAACTTGCTAGTTAACTGCTGAATAGAAATACGTATCATCGATCTGCTTCATTTCTACATTCTTAAACTTAGTTAAAAGAAGCCGCCAGTCAATGATGTTTTCACCACCAGTTACCTGGGTCAGGCTCAATTCAAGTTGGTCAATCTTTCCACTATTGACTAGATCAGTAATCATTTTTGGCCCACCTTCAATGAGAATTCTTTCACCGAAGAGTTTGCGCGCCTTATCAACTGCTTCACTGGGCGAGCAATTCCATAACTGAGCGATTGGATTTTCTGCAACTGGATTTGTTGTACCCCTCGAACAGACTATGAGAGGTGCAGGGGTGCGTTTGTAAGGTTCATTGCGAGCTGTGTTTCCACCGATGATGATGACATCCACTGCACGTCGACGGTCCAAAAAAATTGTACGATCTGCTTTTGACGTGATGTTTGCCGAACTCGCATTCTTTGTTGCGGAGCCATCTTGGCCGACCACCAACGTTGCAACCGTACTCATTGGATAAGTATCACCTAACCTGGGCTCCTCTGGCAGAGTTAGGATTCAAAACGAATGAGAGCCAGTTGAACTTACAGGTCTTCCAGAGTTAGCCTTGTCTATATGGCCAGCGATAACGAAAAGGTTCTATTCATCACTAATGATTTTGGCCCTCGAACTGGGGGAATAGAAACCTTTATTATCGGACTGATTGAACGTAGAGCATTTGCAAGCACGATTGTTTACACATCGATGCAGGAAAACTCCCAGGAATATGATGCGAACTGGGAAAGAATGTTCGGGGTAAAAGTCATTAGAGACTCATCGAAAATCTTGTTGCCAACCCCCAAAGTAGCCCGCAAAGTCTCAAAGTTAATTAAAGCTGAAAACATTAATACGGTTGCCTTTGGTGCAGCTGCTCCGCTCGGTCTACTCGCATATTCAATTAAACGTGCTGGTGTAATTCGAATAGTAGCTCTAACTCATGGACATGAAGTTTGGTGGGCAAGAGTATTTCCTTTCAATTTACTCATCCGCAGAATCGGCAGGGGGGTTGATTCACTTACTTATTTAGGTGAGTACACCCATCAAATGATCTCTCGTGCATTGGATCAAAGAGCTAAATTGGCAATGGTAAAAATTGCTCCAGGTATCGATACACAACATTTCTCACCTCGAAACTCAGATGATCTGCGAACGTCACTAAAACTTGCTGAGAAAAAAGTTATTGTCTGTGTTGCCCGGTTAGTTCATCGCAAAGGTCAAGATCGTTTAATTGAAGCGATGCCAGAGATCTTGAACGCTATTCCTAATGCTCACCTTCTTATTGTTGGAGAGGGACCCTATCGCCAGCAGTTAGTTAAACGAGTAAATCAGTTAAAGATGAAAGATGATGTAACTTTTGTTGGACGCATTGGCTATGAACAACTTCCAGAGTACATATGTGCGGGAGATCTTTTTGCTATGCCATCAAGATCACGTTTTTGGGGTTTAGAGGTTGAAGGCTTAGGAATCTCTTATCTAGAAGCAAGTGCTTGCGGGCTTCCTGTAATTGCAGGTAATTCTGGTGGTGCACCGGATGCAGTCGATGAAGGCAAAAGCGGTGTTGTAGTAAGCGGAGTGGACAATGATGCAATTACCAAGGCGGTTATTGAATTGTTGAGGGACTCTGATAGTTCCAAGAAAATGGGTGTCTATGGTCGTAACTGGGTCGTAGAAAAATGGAGATGGGAAATCTGGTCAGAGGCTTTCGAGCAATTACTTAAGAAGTAATCCATGATCACGGGCGTAATTGATTGCGCTGATTCGGTTATCGACATTTAATTTTCTAAAAATTGCAGTTATATGAGATTTTATGGTCGATTGACTCAAGAATAGTTGCTGTGCAATCTCTTGATTACTTAAACCAAGAGAGATTTTTACTAATACATCAAACTCTCTAGCAGTAAGCAATGGATCTGTAGATCGAGCAAGGGCCTCTAACCCTTGAGCAGAAAAACTACGGGGTGAGGAGATGCAGTGCTCAATTGCCGAAACTATCTCAGAGACTGGAGCCGTCTTTACTACGAAACTATTTGCGCCAGATTTCATTGCCGCGACGACAAACTCAGGACCAGAGTTAAGGGTAAGAATTACTATCCCTGTCTCTTTAGAAATTGATCGAATCCATTGGATAATTTCAAATCCAGATCCATCTGGCAGATTAAGGTCAACAACAACTACATCCGGATTTGTATGTGCTATTTGAGCTCTTGCTTCAGCTACCGTAACTGCAGAGCCAACTACTTCTAAGTTGGCGTGTGTAAATGCTCCGATTAAACCTTCGCGAACTATTGCATGGTCATCGACTATTAATACTCGTATCATTTTTGTCCAATGGGATGTGTATGGCAATCTTCGTCCCATTCTGATCCGATTCAATAAGGGTTTCCCCACGCAAAAAATGAACTCTCTCCTTAATACCCAAGAGACCAAATGAATCCACTTTCTCTGTGGCACCACCTATCCCATTATCTGAAAAACTGATTGATAGGGATGTTGCTTTTGAGTGTTGGAGCACATTGCGCAGAATTTCATTAAAGACTTGATTTAATTGATAAGAGAAATCAGGAGTCGAATGGGCTTGATTAGGTGAAAGGCTTCTCAGACGGTGAATTTCAAACCGAACTTTCTCTATCTGTTCTGAGATTGAAAATCTAATTGCTCTCAGTTCTTTTCGTGTTTCCGAATCCTTACTGTGAGAAATAGCGTTATCAATGGAAAAGCCCAGGCCAACTAAGTCCTGGGCTATTCCGTCATGTAACTCTTGTGCAAGAATTACAAGTTCATTTTTCACGTTGCAAATAATGCTTCTATCTCTTTAGCAAACTCCTTAGCAACGACATGTCGTTTCACGGATAGTTTTGCAGTCAAATGCCCGCCCGCGATAGTGAAATCGGTTGGCAAGATTGTGAACTTTCGGATTGACTCGGCACGGCTAACAGCCTTATTTGCCTCATCAACTGCGGTTTGGATCGCAGAAACAAGATCTGGATCATTAACCAAATCCGCAATTGTTGCCCCATCCTTCTTATTATTTGCAATCCAGCTCTTAATTGCATCTGGATCAATTGTCACCAACGCTGCGATGAATGGTTGATTATCACCAACAACTAAGCATTGGCTGACTAATGGATGAGCACGGAGTCGATCTTCAAGAACAGCAGGGGCAACATTCTTTCCGCCAGCGGTAACGATGATCTCTTTCTTGCGTCCAACGATGTAAAGGAATCCTTCATCATCTAGCTTTCCTAAATCACCAGTCTGGAACCAACGCTCGGAGTTGAATACGTCTGCATTTGCAGCATCGTTTTGCCAGTAGCCATCCATAACAATTGGACCACGAATAAGAACTTCACCATCTTCTGCAATCTTTATTGATGTACCTGGAATTGGTCGTCCGACAGAACCAACACGGTGTGCGCCATATAAATTCAAGGTCGCTCCTGCAGTTGTCTCTGTTAATCCGTAGCCCTCAAGAATCGTTACACCGATACCGCGATAGAAGTGGCCTAGGCGAACACCAAGGGGTGCTCCACCGGAGATAGCTGCTTCAACTTTTCCACCCATACCATGTCTAATCTTGCTGTAAACCAGTTTGTCAAAGAGGCCATGCTTTAATTTTAGGATTGGAGAAACAGATTTCTTATCTAGGGCCTCTGAATAAGCGATCGCAACTGCGGCGGCTTTTCTAAAGATATTACCTTTTCCTCCTGCCTCTGCTTTTGCTTCGGCTCCGTTATAAATCTTTTCAAAGATACGAGGGACAGCAAGTACGAAGGTCGGCTTAAATGATGCAAGGTCCATCGGCAATCTTCCGACAGGATCACTGCAATGTGCCAAGTGAAGTCCAGCGGTAATAGATCCAATTTGAACCATACGACCAAACACGTGAGCTACTGGAAGGAAAAGAAGTGTAGAGCCACCAGGCTTTAAGAAGAGCTCACTTGCACCTTGTACAACGTTTCCACACTCCGCATGGAAATTTCCGTGAGTTAACTGAACACCTTTTGGTTTACCGGTGGTTCCAGATGTATAAATCAAAGTAGCAAGAGTGTTTGGAACAAGTGCGCTACGGCGACGATCAACTTCCTCATCGCTAATGTTCTTTCCAGCTTCCCTTAAGACTGCTAGTACATCATCAGTCATCGCCCAAACATTCTTTGTATGTGAAGGCAAAACAGTCTGTACCAATTCACGCATTGCGGGGGTTTCTACAACTATTGCAACAGAGTGAGAGTCATTGAGAATCCAATCAATCTGTTCGGCCGAAGAGGTATCAAAAATTGGAACAACCACACCACCTGCAAACCATGTTGCAAAATCCAAAATCGTCCACTCGTATCGAGTACGGGCCATGATCGCTACGCGATCACCAATCTGAATGCCACTGGCAATTAATCCCTTAGCGGTTGCTCGAATCTCTTCTTCAACCTCTTTTGCAGTAACTGGCTGCCATCCTTCACCAAGTGGTCGGGACATCGTTACGCGCTCTGGTTCAAACCATGCGCGTTCAGTGATCAGATTTGTGAGATTTCCTGCAGTAGAGGCAGGAACAAGTGCTGGGACAGTGATTTCATTCATGGGATAACGCTAGCGCGACATATGAGAAAAGGGGAAGAGGCTAGTAGCCTTCTCCCATGAGCGAATTCAGCAAATCCACAGTTCTTATCGAAGCATCACTATCAGATGTTCAGCAGACCCTAACGGAGCTAGACAAGTATCCGGATTGGTCTACGCAGATCAAATCCGCCGAAAGCCTTTCTACGGATGATCAAGGACGCATCACGAAAATCAAGATGAGTATCGATGCAGGGATGATGAAAGATCGTGTCACTTTGGATTACGACTGGAGCCAAGCGCCAGAAAAAATAATCTTTTCGCTAGATGAAGCAGACCTACTGACCAGTATGGATGGCGCCTATACATTCAAGAGCATTGATGCTGATACTACAGAAGTTACTTATGAGTTAGGCGTCTCGCTATCTATGTCTATTCCAGACATGATGAGAAAGAAAGCTGAGAAGGCGACTATTGATGCCGCACTTGCGCAACTTAAATCACATCTAGAGGGTTAAATTAATGGGCTTATCGATTGGCATCGATGTCGGTGGAACCAAAGTTCTTGGCGGTGTTGTCGATGAAAACGGAACAGTGCTGGCCCGGGCCAGAAAAGATACACCGCGTCAAGGTGGTAAAGCATTAACTCAAACAATTGCAGACACAGTAAATGAGTTGATGGCTAAACACAGCATTTCCAGCGTGGGAGTAAGTGCAGCAGGATTTGTTTCTTCCGATCGAAAAACAATGTTGGCTACGCCAAACATTGCTGATTGGAACGATGTGGACCTTGATTTCGAATTGAAATCATTGATTGGCTTACCCGTTGTAATAGAAAACGATGCAAACGCAGCAGCATGGGGAGAAGCAAAGTTTGGCGCTGGTCGAAATCAAAATCACATGATGATGCTTACCGTAGGCACGGGAATCGGTGGCGGAATAGTTGTAGATGGACAGCTCCAACGAGGTGCATTCGGTATTGCTGCAGAGTTTGGCCACATGCGTGTGGTTCCAGAGGGTCATATCTGTGGATGTGGCGCACGAGGTTGTTTTGAACAATACGCATCTGGCAACGCTCTTTTGCGACATGCTCGCGAAGCAATTAATGCAAGTCCAGAAGTTGCTCGAAATCTTTTATCTAGAGGTGATGGAACAGTTGCTGGTTTAACGGGCCACATCATTACTCAAGCAGCGCAAGAGGCAGATCCAATTGCACTTGCAGCTTTTAACACAACCGGGCATTGGCTCGGAGCCGGCATTGCATCACTTGCTGTTTTATTGGATCCAACATGTGTTGTTATCGGCGGGGGAGTAATCGATGCGGGCGAAATTTTACTTGCACCAACTCGTGAATCACTTGAGCGAACAACGCCCTTTGCTGGCAAGCATCCATATCCAGTTTTGATTGCTGCAGAGTTAGGAAATGATGCTGGTTTAGTTGGAGTGGCAGATTTAGCTAGAGGTTAGCAACAAAAAATTCATACTTTGGTTTAAGTTTTACTTTAAAAAATTTAAAGGTTCACGCCATCATCTTCATGGTAGGGACGATTAAACCAACGCTTAATTGCAATTTTTGCAGATCGAAATAGATCTATCGGATTGGCACGTGGGGGATTCGGTTGAGCAAAACTTTCATCCAGGTTTTGTGGCTTTAGTTTTTCTGCACGTTCTAAATCATCTAGATAAGTATTTGGAGATGACTCATCTAAGGACAGGCCCGAAACAATTGATTCGAACTCTGAACGGATGAGATCTTCCTCATCAAACTCATCAGGGCCTTTTCTATGCTCATTCACCCTCCGATGGTGTCATAACCGTCAATAGACAGTAAATTAACCCCGTGCTGAACAATTTGCCATACGGTGCTTTACGAGCATTTTTGACCCCATTCCTCATGCTCGCCTTCCGGCCAAAGGTTCGTGGCCTTCGAAATGTTCCAGCAAAAGGACCATTGATAATCGCTTCAAACCATCTTTCTTTTAGCGATTCAATATTTATGCCTATGGTCGTTCCCCGCAAAGTTACTTTTCTTGCAAAAAGTGAGTACTTCACATCTCCTGGACCAAAGGGCTTATTGAAGAAATTAACTTTCATAGCATTAGGTCAAGTTCCGGTAGATCGCTCTGGTGGGAGGCGAAGCGAGGCAGCACTTATTACCGGACTTAAAGTTTTATCTGATGGCGCATGCCTTGGCATCTATCCAGAGGGAACAAGATCTCCCGATGGCAGATTGTATAAAGCACGTACTGGAATTGCACGCCTTGCAATTGAATCAGGTGCACCTGTGGTTCCAGTGGCAATGTTTGATACAGACAAGATTCAACCAACAGGCCAAGTGGTTCCAAATGTAAAAAGAGTTGGCATGAGCTTTGGAGAGCCAATGTATTTTGATGGTGATCCAACTGATTTAGAACACTTGCGAGATGTTGCAGATAAAATAATGATGGCTATTGGACAGTTATCTGGGCAAGAGTATGTAGATACCTATGCTCCTAAAAAAGTAAAGCTTGGCAAGGTCGAAGAAGAGGAGTAATCCCCTTTACTTTAATTCAGCGCATTACGGGCGACTAGATAGTTACACGTTCCACACTCGGTGCCGGGCTCCGGAAGTTCGCCTTCAAGAACGGTTATGAACTCACCAATTACCTTCAAAAAATTCTCCTGGTCCCGCTCCACGGGGATGTATTTTTGAAACACACCAAAACCATAATCCTCGACCGAAGTTCCGATCGCATGAGTTGGCTTCCAGACGAGCAGTCCCAATGAGGCTACTGATTGAGCTTTACCAGCGGTTGGATTTTCTAGAGAGTAGGCGTATGCCTCAAGTTGAGGCGAATAGAACTGACCTGTATCTCTTTGACTGTCAGAAACTTTGCAGTCAATTAAACCGATAGTTCCATCATCGTTAGTTGAGACAAGATCGTATTTGCCCAAAATTCTCCAACGAGTTTCCACGCCATTTACTACCAGCGGTTTACTTTTAACCCACTCGCCCCATTTAGTGACTGTGCCAGGGCGAAGTGAGGGATCGATCGTTGGCATATCTGCGCCTTGAAAATGCTCTTCCTGGAGCGCAGCCATCGTTCCAACTAATGGAAAAGCTCCAGGCATAATCACTTTGTACCAATACTTTATCCAGAGACATCTCTTGCAGGTGGATAGGCCGAAAGTTAGGTCAGAGGGAGAGATGTTCTCGCGAGCGGGCTTTATGGGTTTGTTCATGGCTTTATTCTCTATGCAACCACTGACAGGCCAGCCGAGGTGGGTCAGATTCCTGCCTTGGGCGCGCCCAGGTTGCCTTTGAACGCTATATCCGATTAGATTACCTATCGATGTATCCATTCGATACATTCAACGGAGTAGTTCTAGGGCCCAGGGGCCCAACTCGTAAAGGTCACTCACAGGCCAATTACAAAGGAAGGCAGGTCACGATGCGCTCACGTTCTGAGTCTCTCGAATTTGCACTCCTTGGTCTGCTCTCACAGAGCCCACTACATGGCTATGAACTGCGAAAGAGAATGGGCGCAATTTTTGGACCATTCCGCGCCCTCTCATTTTCTGTTCTCTACCCTCAGCTTCGTCGAATGATGGAGGCTGGACTGATTGCAGAATCAACCGTTGAATCAACATCACGCCGATCTCGCATTGTTTACGCGATTACCGATCTTGGCGCTCGCAAATTTGCAACATTAACCGAATCAGTTACTCCTGAAACTTGGGAAGATGAAGGGTTTGAAATTCGTTTCGCATTCTTTGGACCAACTTCTGCCAAAAACAGAGTAAGAATTCTTGAGGGACGTCATCGTCGCCTTAAGGAGAAAGCAGAAATCCTACGAGGTGAACTCGAGAAGTCACCCGTTGGTATCGATAAATATCTGGAAGAGTGGCGACGTCACTCTCTGGAATCAGCTGATCGAGAGATTGCTTGGCTGGAAGACATGATCAAAACCGAGAGGAAATAGAGTGAATATCACAACCGGTAAAGGCGACATCCGTGTTGCAATCGTTGGCGTTGGAAACTGCGCTAACTCATTAGTTCAAGGTGTCGAGTACTACAAAGATGCTGCAATAGATCAAGAGATCCCAGGTCTCATGCATGCAGTTGTAGGCGGATATCACATCTCCAGTGTTAAGTTTGTTGCAGCCTTTGATGTGGATGCAAAGAAGGTAGGACTTGACCTCGCAGATGCAATCTGGGCAAGTGAAAATAACACCATAAAATTTAGTAACGTTTCCAAGACTGGTGTACCAGTTCTTCGCGGAGTTACAAACGATGGCCTTGGAAAGTATTACAAGGAGACAATTAAAGAATCAGAAGCACCAGCTGTAGATGTCGTAAAGGCCCTAAAGGATGAGGCTGTCGATGTTCTCATCTGCTACCTACCTGTAGGTTCGGAAGTTGCTGCTAAGTACTATGCACAATGCGCAATTGATGCAGGGTGTGCATTCGTGAACGCATTGCCTGTGTTTATCGCATCCGATCCAGTCTGGGAAAAGAAGTTTGCTGATGCAGGACTTCCAATCGTTGGAGATGACATCAAGAGCCAAGTTGGTGCGACTATCACTCACCGCATCATGGCCAAGTTATTCCAAGATCGTGGTGTTCACCTTGATCGCACTTACCAATTAAATGTTGGTGGAAATATGGACTTCAAGAACATGCTCGAGCGTGATCGTCTTGAATCTAAAAAAATCTCAAAGACTAACTCTGTAACCTCGCAGCTAGATCACGATCTAGGGGAGAAGAACGTTCACATCGGACCTTCTGACTACATTCCTTGGTTAGATGATCGCAAGTGGGCCTACGTTCGCCTTGAAGGTCGCGCATTTGGTGACGTTCCACTAAATCTTGAGTATAAGTTGGAAGTATGGGATTCGCCTAACTCTGCTGGTGTGATTATCGATGCGCTTCGTTGCGCAAAGATTGGTCTAGATCGCAAGATTGGGGGAGCTTTGCTCTCACCTTCTAGCTATTTCATGAAGACTCCACCAACTCAGTACACTGATGAAGCAGCCCACAATAAGGTGGAAGATTTCATCGCTGGAAAGTTAGATCGTTAATTACGAAAAATAGAGCAGTCACCACTGGTTGATAAATTCCTCTCTAGAATGAAAAAGCCCCCGGCAGTACCCGGGGGCTTTTTCTTTAACCACTCACGGAGAGTTGAGGGTTAAATCGTCGCTTCTATAGGAGTGCGACGAAGGTGCATGAATCCTGCGATTGCTAGTAACAGGAAGAGAAGGCCTGCTAGGAAAGAAGCGATCGCTGCATAACCAGCAATTACTCCCATGGTTCCAAAGGCATATGCCTGAAGAAGCATTCCGCGCAAAGTGTTTCCCATAAACAGAGTTTCACGAAGGTCGGCATATTTTGTGATCGTTGCAACATCAGTGCTTCCTCCACGTATTAATCCCATATATGTTCCTGATACTTCAGAGTAAGTTGAAGGCTTTCCTGTTACAGCAATTGATGAGCCTTTCATGTGTTCCCAGATATAGAGATCTGAGTAATCACGAGCCATTTCTCCAGTGTTGACTGTTTTACCGGCCCATTTTGTGAGCTGTTCCTTTGTAGCAGCAGGCAAACTGTCCTCTGCGGGAAATGCAATATTCTGATTCTCTAACTGAGTCTTCACACTTTCATTTGCAAACGATGCTCCAAAGTTAAGGAGCCCAGCAAATGTGAATAGAAGGACTGCAAGTCCAAGTCCGACGAATGAAACTATCTTGTCAAATGTTCTACGATTCATTTTTCTTCTCCATTGCCTTTTTTAGAAAATTGATCATTGCGATCAACACAGGCCATGTTTACTAGTACCAACAACTGTCAGATTGAAATTTAGGTGGGGTTAGCACTCGCATGCAGGTTCAAGAGTGCTTGCACTCAATAGCTGTCAGAGATTACGCAGTAGACATATCAGAAATCCAAACTATGTCTACGGTTTAAATCATTCAACGTGTCGGTTGCACATCGATTGACCATCCGGTCCTATCTCAAAGTGACCGCACGGCATATCTAATTTATCGAAGGCTTGGTCTCCATAGTGAGTGCGATATGCCAAGGCAAGTAAAACCCGCAAGTTTGTTTCGGGATCAGATTTAATTCCATACACCTGAGCACTTCGACTTACAGTGTTTTCAATGACCTTTTCGTTGTGGGAAGTCTGTGTGGCGATGACTGAGTTTGATTTTCCTTCACAGACAAGTTCTAGGACCAATTTTTCAAATGGGGTCAGTTCTCTGGTTGAAATCGTGATGTCTCTAACCAATGTATTCGCCGCCTTTCCGCGTCCTTGGCAGTATGTTCCTATTTTTGCCCCGTGTCACCCCATAAGATGGGCCAATGAGTGAAATCTTGAGCAGGCAAGAGGGCAACATCCTGGTTTTAAGCTTTAACAGGCCTGAAAAGATGAATGCGTTGACCCGATCAATGTATGCCGGCTTAGCAACAGGTCTCAATGAAGCAGCTGGTGACTTCGGGATTCGAGCGGTGATCATCACGAGTGAAAGTCAACATTTCACTGCAGGCAATGACATCTCAGATTTCATGGACAACCCACCAACAAGTGATAGTTCAGAAGTTTCTCGGTTTCTTGAATCACTGCTTAATTTTCCAAAACCACTGATCGCTGCTGTAAAAGGCAATGCAGTTGGAGTCGGTACAACCATGTTGCTTCACTGTGATGTTGTTGTTGCAAGCCCGACAGCGAAGTTTTCAATGCCATTTGCATCGTTGGGATTAGTGCCAGAGGCAGGATCGAGTTTTCTTTTCCCTCAATTAGTTGGATACCAAAGAGCGGCTCGTATTTTCATGACAGGGGAGAGCTTTGATGCACCCACGGCTGTGGAGATGGGCTTAGCAACTTCAATTGAAAATGATCCTTTGGCGCAGGCTATGAAAATTGCCGAACAAATTGCAGAACAGCCTCCCCAGGCAATAATAAATACAAAGGCTCTTCTTAAAGCTAGATCTCATGACGCCGTTGCCGCTGTTATGAAAGCCGAGTTTGAGATTTTTGCTATGGCGCTTCAATCTGATGAAGCTATGGAAGCATTCATGAAATTCATGTCTAAGAAGGGTAAGTAATGTCTCTATCGGGAAAACGCATCTTTATAACTGGTGGTTCACGGGGAATCGGTCTTGCAATGGCCCTGCGCGCTGCATCCGATGGTGCATCTATTGCCATTGCTGCTAAAACGGCAGATCCAAATCCAAAGCTACCCGGAACAATTTTTACTGCAGCTGCAGAGATAGAAGCAGCTGGTGGGAAGGCGCTTGCTCTTCAATGCGATATTCGGGATGAGGCAGCAATAGAAGAGGCGATTAAGAAGACGGCAGATACTTTTGGTGGCATTGATATTGTAATAAATAATGCCAGTGCAATTAACCTCACTAAAACCGATCAAACTCCTGCTAAGCGATTTGATTTAATGTTTGATGTAAACGTTCGAGGAACTTTTCTTACGTCTCAAGCCGCACTACCTCATCTGCGCCAGTCAGCAAAGGATGGAAGAAACCCGCACATTCTCAATCTCTCACCTCCACTTTCTATGAAACCAATTTGGTTTAAAAATCACGTGGCATACACGATGGCAAAATATGGAATGAGCATGTGCGTCTTGGGAATGGCAGAGGAGTTCAAGCGCGACGGGATTGCCGTAAATGCCCTTTGGCCAAGGACTGTCATTGATACAGCAGCTCTTCAGATGATTCCAGGAATTGATGCCTTAGCTGGCCGTACTCCACAGATCCTTGCAGATGCAGCGCACATTATTTTGAATAGAGATTCAAAGGAGTGCACGGGCAATTTTTTTGTAGACGATTTACTACTAGCAAGTGAAGGAATTACCGACTTAGAAAAGTACTCGGTTACTCCCGGAACTACCGATTTCCTACTCGATTTTTTCCTAGACTAGAAATCAAATGATGCGTAAAATTTCTCTAGGGTTACTTGCCATCCTGTGCCTAATTCTTTCTGCACCTACGAGTTTTGCCCACGGCGAGATAGTCACTTCATATCCTTTAAGGGATTCCACTTCATCGCCTGCTCCAACACAGGTATGGATTGAATTTGATGGGGAACTTCAACTCATTGATGGCGAAGTGGTCAATACTCTTAAGGTCACAGATTCAACTGGTTTAGTTGTTAGCGCAGAAGAAGCAATAATTGAAGGTTCTAGAATTTCAAGTCAGATATCCGATCAAAGCGTAGGGGGAGTATTTACAGTGGAGTACCGCATAGTTTCAGAAGATGGTCATCCTGTTGAGGGGAGCTACACATTTGAAGCTTCACCTGGTTTTGAAGCAACAGAAATGATTGAACCAACTACGGTTGCTACAGCACCTGACAATCAATCAGAGCTTAGTATTGGCGCCATAGTGATGGCGGTCTTTCTCGTTGTTTTTGCCGTTAGGTATTTCATAAAAATGCGCAATGAGAAAAGGGATGAGAAAAAGTAGTAATGCAAGGTTTTGATCTTGAGATAAATGGTCCCAATGTAATTCAAGAGTCCGAAAGAAAAGGAAAGCCAAGTTCCTTATTTTGGCCTTGGGCCGGTGCAAATGTTTCCTTACTCGCACTCTCTTATGGGGCATTTTTCTTGGGTTTTGGTATTTCATTCAGACAGGCCACTGCCGCAGCGATCATTGGAACTATTGGTTCATTCTTTTTAGTCGGACTTAGTTCACTTGCAGGAAAACGCTCAAATGCACCAACGACGGTTTTAGTTCGTGCATCTTTCGGAGTTAAGGGAAGCATTGTTCCTGGATTTCTCTCTTACCTAGTATTTGTTGGCTGGGAGACAGTTCTTGTATCTCTTGCAACTCTGGCAACTGGAACGGTTTTTTCTAGATTTACGGGAATTGATAACAATCTGGCACTTATCCTGGGATTTGCTATTGCCGTCGGATTAACAATGCTAGGTGGAGTCCTTGGATTCAATATGATCATGAGAATTCAAAAAATTCTTACAATTACCACAGTTGCTTTAACCACTGTGTATATCGCCTTGACCTTGGACAGCGTTAATTGGAATGCAGTTACCTCTATAAAAGATGGCACATCCCAAGCATTTATAGGGGCTGCAATCTTTGCTGTAACTGGAATCGGTTTAGGTTGGGTCAACTGTGCGGCTGACTATTCACGATATCTTCCGCGGTCTGTTTCTGGTAAAGCTGTTGTAGGTTGGACAGTTTTCGGAGCATCTGTAGTGCCAATTCTTTTAGTTATTTATGGAACAGCGCTTTCGGCAAGTGATAGTGATTTAAGTGATGCAATTGCAAATGATCCTATTGGCGCCTTAACAACGATTCTTCCAACCTGGTTCTTAATATTTTTTGCTCTTATTGCGATTCTCGGTTTAGTAGGAGGGGCAATTCTGGATCTTTATTCATCGGGTTTAGCGTTAGTTTCAATCGGTGTGCCGATCAAACGTCATCAAGCAGCCTTGGTTGATTCCGTGATTATGTTGGTTGGCACCATTTATATCGTTTGGATTGCTAACAATTTTTTCTACCCGTTCCAAGGTTTTCTTATTACTTTAGGCGTTCCGGTAGCAGTTTGGTCGGGGATATTTGTTGCCGATGTTATTCTAAGAAGTAAGTCATATGATGAAAAGGCGTTGTTTGATAAGAATGGCATCTATGGTTCTGTAAACAAAGGTTCAATCTTTCTAATGGCTTTGGGAACTTTCATCGGCTGGGGTTTTGTAACAAATTCTTTTGCTTCATGGTTGGTCTGGCAGGGTTATTTAATGACACTAATTGGTGGCAAAGATGGGGCATGGGCATATGCAAATGTCGGAGTTATCTTTGCATTACTCATTGGATTTTTAGGACATGCTTTACTGTCAAGAAAGTCGATTAGTTCGCAAGAGCGTTCAAAACAGTAATAATTGCGCAGGCTTTGCAATCGGGCGGTGATACTTTAGTCCCATGAAGCGCTCCATTAGACCTCTACGAGATTTTCTTCACCGTGAATCTTCTGGTGGAGTACTCATTCTTGGTGCATCTGCGTTAGGCCTAATTATTGCAAATTCACCGGCCTCTAGTTCGTATTTTTCTTTTCTGCAGCTGCAATTCTCACTGGGCAATGAATCTATTTATCTGAAGTTGACGATGCTCAAGGTAATTAATTACATTTTAATGACTCTATTTTTCTTTGTTGTAGGTCTTGAGATAAAGCGCGAGTTAACTTCTGGACATCTCTCTAGTTTTAAGAAAGCTGTCATGCCATTTATCGCCGCTTTAGGCGGTATGGCAGTTCCTGCGTTGATCTATTTGCTAATTGCAGGTGGCACGGCTCCAGGTGGCTGGGGGGTGGCAGTTGCTACCGATATTGCTTTAGCTGTTGGCCTACTGGCAATTATTGGAAGTAATGCGCTTGCATCACTTCGAACTTTTTTGCTAGCTCTAGCGGTGATAGATGATATTGGCGCGATTCTAGTTATTGCATTTGTTTACTCAACGGGAATTGTTCCGGGTTGGATTGCAGGTGCTCTGCTGACAGTAGTGTTGATTGCAGTAATGAAGAAGTTCCAACTAAATCACGTTTGGCTGTATATACCTGTTGGTATCTTGCTCTGGTACTGCATGTATCGCGGAGGGATCCACCCAACTTTGGCCGGCGTGGTTCTTGGAATGATGACACCTAACATCCCACATAAAGGAACAGATTTAATTGATTCCGACGACAATGTTGTGTCAGTAATTGAATGGCTTGAGGATAAATTACATCCGTACAGCAGTTTCTTGATCGTCCCGCTCTTTGCCTTTGCAAATACAGGTGTTCAAATCACACAGAGTTCGATCAGTGCTGCTATTAATTCACCAATAGCGTGGGGTATTTTCTTTGGTCTAGTTATTGGAAAGCCGCTTGGAATTGTTGTTTCAAGTTGGAGTGCAAAGAGAATTGGAGTTGGCGAGTATCCAGAGGGTGCTAATACATTCAAGATTCTTGCTACCGGAAGCGCTGCTGGTATTGGTTTTACAGTTGCCATCTTTATTGCGAATTTAGCTTTTGCAGATCGTTCAACCCAGGAATTAGCAATTTTTGCTGTAATTGTTGCATCACTTGTTAGCGGCGGCATTAGTACAATTTTATTTAAGTTATTCGCGCACAAAACTCATTGATTTAAGGCAAAACAAAACCCGCCCTTTTGACAGGAGCGGGTTTTGTTAGGCAGTAATTTCTATAGGTCGTAATAGAGCTCAAACTCAGCTGGATGTGGACGTAGACGCACATAATCAACTTCGTTCTTGCGCTTCCAATCGATCCAAGTTTCGATGAGATCCTTTGTGAATACGCCACCCTTGGTTAAGAACTCATGATCTTTTTCTAGTGAGTTAAGAACAGCATCTAGAGATCCTGGTACCTGAGGAATTGAGGCTGCCTCTTCTCCTTCAAGTTCGTAAAGATCCTTATCCACTGGGGCAGGTGGTTCAATTTTGTTAACGATTCCATCCAGGCCAGCCATGAGCATTGCAGCAAATGCTAGATATGGATTAGATGAAGGATCTGGACAACGGAACTCAATGCGTTTTGCCTTTGGGCTTGATCCAGTAATTGGGATACGGATACAAGCAGAGCGGTTGCGCGCTGAATAAACAAGATTGACCGGAGCCTCATAACCAGGAACAAGTCGTCGATATGAGTTAACAGTTGGGTTGGTAAATGCAAGTAGTGATGGTGCATGCTTTAAAAGACCACCGATGTACCAACGGGCCATGTCGGAAAGATCTCCATATGTTCCTGCTTCATAAAACAGTGGCTTGCCATCTTTCCATAGAGATTGATGTACGTGCATTCCGGAACCGTTATCTCCAAAGAGAGGCTTTGGCATAAACGTTGCAGTTTTTCCGCCCTCCCATGCTGTGTTACGAATGACGTACTTAAACTTCATTACATCGTCGCCAGCTGTAAGAATGTCAGTGAAACGGTAATTGATCTCCATTTGTCCAGCTGTTCCAACCTCATGGTGTGAACGCTCAACTAGTAAGCCAACTTTGCCAAGTTGCATGACCATTTCATCACGAAGATCTGCATATTGATCTGTTGGTGAAACCGGGAAATATCCGCCCTTTACGCGAGTGCGATATCCGCGGTTAGGAGTTCCATCGGCGTCAAATTCAACTCCGGTATTCCACGCACCTTCATAGGATTCGATTTCATAGACGGCCGTATTGATATCTGTCTTAAAACGAACACTGTCAAAGACATAGAACTCTGCTTCCGGAGCAAAAAACGCGGTATCGGCGAATCCAAGTGAGCGCATATAGTCAACGGCTTTTGCAACAACACCACGAGGATCACGGCTATACGGTGAGTTATCGACCGGATTATGAACCGAGAAAATAATGATAAGAGTCTTCTCTTTGCGATATGGATCTAGGTATGCAGAGGCTGGAACAGGTAAAAGTTTCATATCTGACTCATTGATAGTTTGGAATCCACGAATTGATGATCCGTCAAACATTAAGCCATCTGTAAAGACCGCTTCGTCAAATGATTCAACTGGCACATTGAAGTGATGTTGAATTCCCGGCAAGTCGGTAAAGCGAACATCAACAAGTTTGACATCTTCCTTTTTGATGAAGGCAAAAATCTCAGCTGCATTCTTAAACATGCTTCTCCCAATTTCACATGTGATGCGCACCCTGCTCAACGTTGAGTCTCCGGCACGCTTTTGTGGTCAAACCATAAGTCCAGATGAGGTCAAAAACATAACCCGTGTGTTAAATCCGTGTAACTTCTGGCGTTATCTGAGGTTATCCTTGCCACATGAACTTTGGCGTCGTGCGTGTGAGCCTTGGTCGCCGGTTTGCCGCCTTGATGGTTGATTGGCTGGCCTGTTACTTCATAGTTACAGCAGTTTCTGGGGGAATAGGAGTTACATCTCCAAACCGCTCTCTCTACGTATTGGGCCTTTTCTTCATTCAGATATTCATACTCTCGTGGCTTCAGGGCGCAACCCTAGGTCACCGCATTTTTGGAATCAGGATTGTGCGCTATCTCGATGGTGGCCCCATTAGTGCTAAACAGGCATTCATTCGATGCTCGCTATTAATCACAGTGATTTTTGCGATCACTTTTGATGAAGATGGAAGAGGTTTGCACGAACGCTTGAGTCAAACAGTATTGACTCGGGCTTAACGAATTTTGCCGCCTCGTGTTGGCATAGGACCTTTTGGAATTGGCATTGACATTCCTCCGACAGCTTTTAGTCGGGCACGAACTTCGCGCATTTGATGAGCGGTCAATTTCTTAGGAAGTCGACGCATCTCTTTTTGCAGTTTTTTAATGGGTGTTCGATTCTCTTCGTTGCCAATTAAAATTTCAATTACTGGAACTCCTGGAGCAAAGCGCTCAGCTTTCTTTCGTTCATCGCTCATCATCTGTCGTACAGAATCGCTGCCTTCACCACTAATAACTATTCCAGCGCGACCAACACTTCTATGCACCATATCCTGGTTACGTGAAACAGCTACTGCTGGCGTAGTTGTCCAACCTTTACGAATAGCCATAAGAACGCTAGCGCCGGCGCCAATCTGACCTTCAATAGAAACGTATGCAGCACTACCTGCTTGGCGAGTGAAAAGAAGCATTGCTGCCAAGAGTGCAATTGGGAGAAAAACAAAACCAAGATAAACCGGTTGACCAATTGCGATTCCAATTCCAATTCCAATTGCCCAGGTCACCAGAAACGCTGCGATGAGTGCGATCGATATCCAAGGCTTAACCTGTTTGGTTACTGCATAGGCATCACGAAATGTTTGAAAACGGGGGGTCTTGATCTTCTTTTCTTTAGCTTTTCTCTTGAACATGGCTCTAGTTTAGGGGAGCCGGCGCGGTTCCACCAAGACGAAGCGGAGCCCAACGCTGGCCAACATGGCTATCCGGGTAGCTCTGCTGAACTTCATGCAGTAAATCGAGCATAACTTTACGTAATTGAATTTGTGACTGCTCAATATCTGCTGAAGGTTCGTAGAAGATTGGTTCACCAAAAGCAACGGTGACAGGGAAATGATTTCGTTTAAAGTTAGGCTTTAGTCCCTTAGTAATGACTCTTTGACTGCCCCAAACAATTGTTGGAACTATCGGAGAGCCTGACTCAATGGCAAGGCGAATCGCTCCTGATTTAATCTCTTTTATTTCAAAACTAACTGAAATTGTCGCCTCCGGGAAGATGCCGATTATCTCTCCAGATTTAAGGGCATCAAGGGCCGCAGAAAAGGATGGCCCCCCGTTGCTTCGATCAACATTTATATGGTGCATTCCTCGCATCAGTGGACCGGCGACTTTGTGGTTAAAGATTTCCTTTTTTGCCATAAATCGAACATATCGTTTTGCCGGTAAGGCAGCCGTTCCTGCAATTGCAAAATCTAAATAACCGACGTGATTGATAGCAAGAATTGCTCCACCTTTTCGTGGTACATAATCTTGACCTTGAAAGTGAAATCGTAATCCTAGGTATTTCCAAAAACCCTTTACCAAAACGATAACTGGCGGATAAACCAGATCAGCCACGCAGAGCCTTTTTCTCCATAGCTTGTTTGTATAAACGGCCAGCTCTATAACTTGAACGGACAAGAGGACCACTCATTACACCAAGGAATCCGACCTCTTCTGCTTCTTGCGCAAGCTCTACGAACTCCTCTGGTTTAACCCAACGCTCTACAGGGTGATGTGTTTGTGTAGGGCGAAGGTATTGCGTGATTGTTATCAGATCACATCCTGCATTGTGTAGATCACGCAACGCCTGTGAGATCTCTTCTCTAGTTTCACCTAATCCTAAAATGAGGTTCGATTTGGTTATGAGGCCAAAATCTTGAGCCATACCAATGACTTTCAAAGATTTTTCATATGTAAAAGCAGGTCGAATCTGTTTAAAGATGCGTGGGACAGTTTCTAGATTGTGTGCGAAAACCTCTGGACGTGTTTCAAAGATAGGATTTAAAAGCGCAGGATTTGCATTGAAATCTGGCGCGAGCATCTCTACACCCGTTCCAGGGTTTAGTTCATGTACCTTTCGAATTGTCTCTGCATATAACCACGAGCCTTCATCTTCTAAATCATCACGAGTTACTCCAGTAATAGTGGCATAGCGAAGTCCCATTGAAAGCACGGACTCTGCGACCTTACGAGGCTCCTGGCGATCGATTGGAAGTGGTTTTCCAGTATCAATATTGCAAAAATCACAACGTCGTGTGCAACGGTCTCCACCAATAAGAAATGTTGCTTCTTTGTCTTCCCAACATTCAAAAATATTTGGACAAGCAGCCTCTTGGCAGACCGTATGCAAGCCCTCGCTTTTAACTAGTGCACGAAGGCGCGTGTATTCAGGCCCCATGTTTGCTCGGGTTTTAATCCATTCCGGTTTTCTTTCGATCGGAGTTTGAGCATTTCGCGCTTCAATTCTTATTAGCTTGCGGCCCTCTGGTGCCATTGTCATGAGCTGACCTTACGCAATGATTTCAACACATGAGTTTCAACAATTTCTGAAATCTCTTCGATAGTAATTTCGCGACCTAACTCCTTTTGCAAAGAAGTTACTTGTGCATCTCTTATGCCACAGGCAACGATTTGATCATAAGCAGTCAAGTCTGGATTAACATTAAGTGCAAAACCATGCATAGTCACACCCTTGGCAACCCTGACTCCAATGGCTGCAATCTTTCGATCGCCCTGAGAGTCAACAACCCAAACCCCCGAACGACCTTCAATGCGCAAAGCGTTCACTCCAAGATCTGAACAAACATTAATTAATGCACTTTCAATCTCTCGCACAAAGCCAACGACCTCAGTAGGTTCCAACAGTTTTACAATTGGATAACCAACAAGTTGACCGGGGCCATGCCAAGTAATTCGCCCGCCTCGATCAACTTCAATGACTTTACTTCCATCTAGTGGTCGCTCAAACTCTTCTGTTCGTCGGCCAGCTGTGTAAACCGATGGATGTTCAAGGAGGATTAGAGAATTGGGGCCAGCACCTGTTGCTACATCTGTGTGCAGGGTTCTTTGCAACTCCCATGCCTGCTCGTACTCCATAGTTTTATAACGAGAGAGCGAAATTACTTTCTCTACATCAGTTACAAGTTGGGGCACGCTCTAATCCTAAAGGTAGGCTTGCCCCATGCCCAATCGGGCCACGCCCGTGAGATTCGAACCTAGGAAAGGCCCTTTAAATCGTGAGTACTACAAAGAAAAGCCGCCGCCCTCTCGTCTATGCATTGATTGTTATCTTTCTTTGGTTTGGAACCAGCGGTGTTATGGGACCTTTGTTTGGCAAACTGTCAACAGTTCAAGAAAATGACAACTCGGCTTTTCTGCCAGATAGCGCTGAATCGACTCAAGCATCAAAGATCATTGCAAAGTTCAATGACTCAGATAATCAAAGTCTTCCAACGCTAGTTTTGTATCGCGGTGAGATAGATGCCGCAAAAATAGCAGGGTTGAACATTCATCTGGCTCAGCTTGGAGCAAAAAACATTGGAACAAGTGATGTTCCAATTTCTGCATATTTAAATCCCGGTGAACAAATTTTTGCCATTCCTTCACAAGATGGAAAAGCTATATTTGCGAGCCTTCCATTTAGTTCTAATGTAGCAACGGATTTAT
>CAEZVW010000002.1_pt1 | contig 63253 bp, 62 predicted proteins | sample 7264851 | NCBI WGS metagenome assembly CAEZVW01 (sample SAMEA6813867, study PRJEB35770) | freshwater metagenome | biome: Freshwater; feature: Freshwater reservoir; material: water | place: Czech Republic | collected 2017-07-26 | depth 0.5m m | reverse complement strand
GATCCATACCCGAGACGCGCTTGTCGTCTTGATTGGTGTTTATTTTCATGTCTCTACAACCACGTATTGCCGCGCCCGGAAAAGCCCGTCGCGCAGCCTCAGTTGGAAAACCTAAGCGCGCTAAGAAGGCTGCTGCCTTTAAAACTGCTGCGCCAAAAGCGCGTCACACTTCGGCACAGAAAGCTGCCCGTAAAGGCGCAGTAGCAAAATCAGCGAAGCCTGCTTCAGGAAAGCCTGCAACTCGTCGCTATTCAGATGTTGATGCATCTACTGTTTCAAAGAAAGAAACTCGACTTTCAGATCGTTCAAAACTTCGTGCTGAGCGTTATCAAAAACAAACTGCATCAAAGCCAAGACCAACAGAGGCACCTGAAGAGCGCAAAGCACGTATCGAGCGATCACAGCGTCCCGACTCTCGTGCAAAGAAGTTTGTAAAAGAGCGCGATGCTCGTGAATCTGCGCCACGTACAAATCGCACCGAGCGCACTGAGCGTCCAGAATCTTCAGGTCGCATTAACCGCACAGAGCGTTCAGAAAAACCAACTGCTCGTAGAGCTGATAAACCAGATTTCAAAAAGAGTTACAAGAAGGCAGAGCGTCCAGCGTTTAAGCGCGACGATGCACGTGGAACTTCAACACGAGCAACTTCAGATACACGTCCGACTAATCGACGCGATGCGGTAAAGGCAAAAATTGCACGCACCGATGATGGTCGTCCAAATTTTGAGCCACGCAAGTATGAGAAGTTTGATCCAACTCGTCCAAAGAAGCCAAGCGCGGCACCAGATACTCGTGCTGCAAACTTTCGTGCAGAACGTCCAGTCCGCGATCGCCGTAATGACTCACCGGCCTATGCCCGTGATGATTTCAAGAAACACAATAAAACGCATTCAAACGCAGCTGTAGATTTTGGCGCAGATGACAATTACATTTCAGCAAACTTAGCTGATGCAAATCTTGTAGATGCAACTCCTCTTACAGAGATTACAACTACATTTGCAGAGCTCGGAATTGCAGCTCCACTTGTAAATGCATTGAGTAAGCAGGGAATCCTGCATCCCTTCCCTATTCAGATCGCAACACTTCCTGATGCACTTGCCGGTCACGATATTTTAGGTCGAGGACAGACAGGTTCAGGAAAAACTCTTGCTTTCGGTTTAGCGTTACTGAACAACTTAAATGGCAAGGTTGCAAAGCCTCATAAGCCATTGGCCCTTGTTTTAACTCCAACTCGTGAACTTGCACAGCAAATTGATGAAGTATTAATGCCATTGGCGCGTTCAATTGGCCATGAATCAGTTGTAGTTGCCGGTGGAATGTCTTATGCAAAGCAGATAACTGCAATGCGCCGTGGAACTGCAATCTTGGTTGCAACTCCCGGCCGCCTAATTGATCTACTCAATAAAGGTGAAGTCCAGTTAGATCATCTGCAGATTACCGTTCTTGATGAAGCAGATCAGATGGCAGACATGGGATTCTTGCCGGTTGTAAAGGAGATTCTTGATCAGGCAAAACTTGATGGTCAGCGACTTCTATTTTCTGCGACTCTTGATCGTGGCGTAGATTCACTTGTTCGTCAGTATCTAAAGAATCCAAAGACACACTCGCTTCAAAATGATCGTGCCTCTGTTTCGACAATGGAGCACTTTGTATTAGTCATGAATCCTTCAGAAAAAGATGACATTACAAATCAAGTTGCAGCGCGAAATGGAAAAACAATTTTGTTCGTAAAGACTCAGCGCGGCGCTGATCGTTTGGCCGACAAATTGGCTCATGCAGGCGTGCCTGTTGGTGCTTTGCATGGTGGAAAATCACAGGCCGTACGCACACGTACTTTGGCGTTGTTTAAAGACACTGCAAATGCAGCCTTAGTAGCAACTGACGTTGCAGCACGCGGTATTCACGTAGATGGAATTTCGCTAGTTGTCCATGTTGATGCACCTACTGATCATAAAGATTATCTACACCGTGCAGGTCGTACAGCGCGCGCAGGTGAGGCAGGAACAGTAGTAACTCTTGCAACAACTCGCCAGCAAAAATCAATCGGCTCACTTATTCAACGTGCAGGAGTTCTTGCAAAGTATGTTGGTGTCACACCATTGAGTACTGAATTAATGAAAATTACTGGTGCACAAGAACCTTCTGGAATCCCATACATTGTTCCAATTGTTGAAAAATCTGTACGCAGTGGTGGAAAGCGTCCGCGCCCTAACTCAAGCCAGCGTCGACGTCGTCCTCGCTAAAAACTTTGTAGTTTTTTAAACAATTAAAGTTACTTAAATAGTTGAAGGTGAAGCTGGTTTAACCAGCTGAACCAGATCCAGATGGTCCCGCTTTGCGCTGAACTTGTGGAGCGCCTCCACTTCGTTGGCCTCCGCGAATCTTTGATCCAGAGTCGGCGTGTGCCTGAGTTCCTGGTGCACCCTTTTTATTCTTCTTTGCTTCAAGGGCAGCAAGCATTCTTGCTTTTACATCATCATTTTTATCAGGCATGGTTAAAGTCTACTGCACTATCAAGTGAGCAATTAAACGTTTGATTCCTTATATTCACGCAAGCGCTCCAAAACTTCAGACTCACGATAGCGTCGGTGTCCACCCAATGTTCGAATGGCAGTTAGCTTTCCTGCTTTGGCCCAACGGGTTACAGTTTTTGGATTAACATGAAAACGGGCCGCGACTTCTTTGGGTGTCAAAAGAACTTCTGCATCTGGAATGCGGTTCATGAAGTCTGCTCCCACTTAACTCGTTTACTGCTGGCCGGTATTGTCCATATTGACCCGTATTAGGGTGAAGTATTGCTGGATTTTCAGGGGTAAGCAATAGCAATTATGAGGCTTGTTCAAACCCTTGAACTAATCGCCAACGTGACATTAAACGCTGATAACCGGTTCCAGCCATCATTGCATCTGCTGCTGCAAGTCCTGCAACTGAATGCAAAACATCTTCGATTGATGAATCAGATTCCAAACCATCTTCACCAGAATCTCGCAAAGCTTTATCCATGTAGTTTGCTAATCCGCCATAATCGAGTTCGACTAAAGACTCTGGATGAAACATTTCTAACCAATCCAAGAGATTTTCTAACTCTTCCTCGACAGGGCCATCACCAAAAGCTCCTAACACACTCTCATGCGCAGAAGAACATCTTTGTTTTGCATTTGCTATCGAAGTTAATGCCTTTGAATAGAGACCATGTTCATCCTTACCTCGGGTTCGCTCTTCTGGTGAAAACAAAATAAACCAACGAGGTGGGATTAACCAAGTCTCATTTAATATATGTGGAGTCTTATCATCAAGCAGATCAACCCCAGCAGTAATAACTTCTTCTATCGCCGGTGAGATAAAAAACGGAACAACTGAACTTGGAAGTGATTCTTTAAAATTATCAAGGGCTGCCCAACACCGTGTAGCTGTGGACCATGGAGATAGATATCGAGTTTTGTCTTTATCAATAATGTGAACACCATCTGGTCTTCCCGCAGGTGGTTCGGGATGGGCAACACGATTAAGAGCTAATTTTTGTTCGCGATCAAAACTTGATGCATCATTTTCAATTCCCTGCCAACGTAAACGGTCAGCTGCATCGAATGCAGAGATTGGTTCGTAGATACGAAGTGATGCTACGTACGGTGTTGCTCTCACGAGCGTGGGATGTAATTGCCCTCGGCAAATGGATCGTCATCATCCTTGCGCGTAGATGTTTCGAGTTCACCATGCAGCTCTTTTGTCAGGCGATCTAAGTCCATGTCTTGCCCGTTATATTTCAAATCACGTGCAACTTTGGTTTGTTTTGCTTTTGCGCGGCCGCGACCCATGGGCGACCTCCTTCACTCATTGCTATTTTTGTTCTTTGTCAGAGGGGAACTTTATCGCGCTTGGCAATCACCTTCCACCAGGTTTTTAAGCGCTAAAGGGGTAGATATTCTGTGAGGTCTGCCCTTAGGCCAGATGCTAAAACCGCTCCACTAGTCACAGCCTGATCCCAGGTGAGCTCGCCCGAGGCTAAGGCCAGCCAGGTCTTCGCATCCATTTCAATTGTGTTAGCCGGGGTTCCTCGAGTGTGGGTTGGGCCTTGGCCACATTGAATGGCTGCATATGGTGGCACTCGAACTTCGATTGCCCTGCCAGGTGCTTTAACAGTTAACTTTTGAAGAGTGAGCTTTACTTGCTGTAAAACTTCAGGATCGCGCATGAATATTTATGTAATTTATCTAATTGAATGCGGTGTGTATTTTGCTGCAGCAGGATGAGCGGCAATCACCGCGTTAATTCGTGCCACGACTCGTGAAATTTGTTCGCGGGCTTCGCCAGTAAACTCAATTGGTTTACTAATCAACCTATCTAACTCTGAACGATCAAAAGGCAATCGATTATCCTGTGCTAAATCATCAAGGAGTGTGTTCTTTAAGCCTTCACGCATTCCTAATGCAGCCTTTACGGAATGCTCCTTGATTACTTCATGAGCAAGCTCTCGGCCAACACCAGCTTTAACCGCAGCCATCAAAATTTTCGTAGTAGCTAAAAATGGTAGGTACCGATCAAGCTCTGCTGCAATCACTTTTGGAAATGCACCGAATTCATCAAGAACTGTGAGCATTGTTTCTAGCAAACCATCGATTGCATAAAAGGCATCAGGTAATGCAACACGGCGAACAACGCTGCATGCAACATCGCCTTCATTCCATTGATCTCCTGAAAGCTCGCCAACCATGGATGCTTGACCACGAAGTACAACTGCAAGTCCATTGACTCTCTCGCATGAACGGGTATTCATTTTATGAGGCATTGCACTGCTGCCAACTTGTCCGGCCTTAAATCCTTCAGTTACTAACTCAGCCCCTGCCATCAATCTGATTGAAGTTGCTAATGATGAAGGCGATGAAGCGATTTGTACCAATGTTGTAACAACATCATAATCAAATGAACGCGGATAGATCTGTCCAGTTGAATCTAAAACTTTCTTAAAGCCAAGCTCTTTTGCAATGGCATTTTCTAAAGTTAAGTGAGCTTTTGAAGAGCCAAGTAAATCAATTGAATCTTGCGCAGTACCCACTGGGCCCTTAATTCCTCGCATTGGATATCGATCTTGTAATGCGACTAAGCGTTCATATGCAAACAGCAACTCTTCTGCAGCAGATGCAAAACGCTTTCCCAAAGTTGTAATTTGTGCAGGAACATTATGTGATCGCCCAGCTATTGGCTGATCGGCATACTGCACAGCCCGTTCACCTAGTCGAGCAAGGAGTGCAACAACTTTGCTGTGGACAATTTCAAGACCGTTTCGAATCTGAAATGCTTCAATGTTTTCAGTTAAATCCCGACTGGTCATTCCAGCATGAATAACTTCATGTCCAGCCAATGCATTGAACTCTTCAATTCGAGCTTTAACATCATGGCGCAATTGTTTCTCACGCGCATCGATGGATGATAAATCCACTCGTGTAATTACCTTTTCGTAATCTGTAATTACATCTTTAGAGATTGCATGGCCTAAAGTTGATTGAGCGCGCATAACTGTAATCCACAGTTTACGCTCAGCAATAATTTTGGATTCTGGCGAAAAGATTTCACGCATCGCAGAAGATGCATAACGATCGGCCAGGATGCTCATTAAACAAACTCCTTTACGACAATTGTTTGGTCGCGCCCTGGACCAACACCAATTGCACTCATTGGTGCTCCCGAAATTTTCTCAAGAAATGCAATGTAGTCCTGGGCATTTTTAGGAAGATCAGAAAGTTTGCGTGCACTAGTTATGTCTTCTGTCCATCCAGACAAATACTCATAAATTGGTTTCGCATGGTGAAAATCGCTTTGTGAAGCAGGAAGTTCCTCAACTCGCTTACCATCAATTTCATATGCCACACATACTGGGATTTTTTCCCAACCAGTTAAAACATCTAACTTAGTAAGAAAGAAATCAGTTAACCCATTTACGCGAACTGCATATCTTGCAATAGGAGCATCAAACCAACCACACCTGCGTGCACGACCGGTGGTTACGCCGATTTCTCCTCCAATTCGACGCAGCGCTTCTCCATCTTCATCAAATAACTCTGTAGGGAAAGGTCCACTACCAACACGAGTTGTATAAGCCTTCACGATTCCAATTACTCGATCAATCTTTGTTGGCCCTATTCCAGAACCGGTGCATGCTCCACCAGCTGTTGGATTACTTGAGGTGACAAAGGGATAAGTTCCATGATCAACATCCAATAATGTTCCTTGGGAGCCTTCGAGAAGAATTCGCTTTCCAGCCTTTAGTGCCTGATCTAATATCAAAACAGTATCTGCAACATAAGGTCGGAGAATCTCGGCATACTGTAAATACTCTTCTAAAACTTCTTCGACTTCGATATTTTTACGGTTAAAAACTTTAATTAAAATCTGATTCTTATCATGTAGAGCACCTTCTAGTTTTTGTCGAAGAATTGAAGGATCAAACAGATCCTGTACTCGAATCCCAATTCGATTAATTTTGTCAGCGTAGGCTGGACCAATTCCACGCCCTGTTGTTCCAATTTTTGATTTGCCTAAAAAACGCTCAGTGACTTTATCAATAGTGCGGTGATATGGCGTAATTAAGTGCGCATTTGTTGAAATAAGTAATTTACTTGTATCTATTCCGCGTTCATTTAATCCACGTATTTCTTCTAGTAAAACACCTGGGTCAATTACAACGCCATTTCCAATTACAGGAATTACATTTGGTGAAAGAATTCCAGAAGGCAAAAGGTGCAGTGCATACTTTTGATCACCGATTACAACTGTGTGGCCAGCATTATTGCCACCCTGATATCGGACAACATAATCAACGCGATCGCCCAATAAATCGGTAGCTTTCCCCTTGCCTTCATCGCCCCATTGAGCGCCAAGTAGAACAAGTGCAGGCATTAGTAAAGCCTCTCCGATTAGTTGTTAACTATTTTAGTGATGACGTACCGGTCGAACGAAGATCTTCACATGCACGAGTAACACGAGCAGCCATTCCTGCCTCTGCTAATTTGCCCCAAGCACGCGGATCGTAAGCTTTTTTATTTCCTACCTCGCCATCAATCTTTAAAACACCATCATAGTTTTTTAAGACGTGGTCAACGACGGGACGAGTAAATGCGTATTGTGTATCGGTATCAACATTCATCTTGATAACACCGTAATCAAGTGATTCACGGATCTCAGAGAGTAGCGAACCTGATCCACCATGGAATACAAGATCCATTGGCTTGCTTCCTTTAGGAAGTCCAAGTTTGGCAGAAACTGCCTCTTGTAAAGTTGCAAGAATTTTTGGCTGCAAAACTACGTTTCCAGGTTTGTAAACGCCGTGAACATTTCCAAATGTTGCAGCAACCAAGTAGCGAGCTTTTGCATCAGTTCCTAAAGTTTCTACAGTCATAAGAGCATCCTCAGGTGTTGAGTACAACTTGGCATCATGTTTTGCTTCAATGCCATCTTCTTCTCCACCGACTACACCAATCTCAATTTCAAGGATTGTTTGTGCAGCAACTGACATTGTTAGCATTTCCTTTGCAATCTTCATGTTTTCAACCATATCGACTGCCGAGCCATCCCACATATGAGAGTTAAACAGTGGTGCTTTGCCGGACTTAAGACGATCTGCGCCAAAAGCTAATAGTGGTCGCATGAAGCCATCAAGTTTTTCAACTGGGCAATGATCGGTATGAATTCCAATATTTACTTTGTAGTTCTTTGCTACAACGTGGGCATATTCTGCAAGTGCTACCGCGCCATCAACCATATTCTTTACAGTTGATCCAGAAGCATATTCCGCCCCGCCCCAAGAAAATTGGATAATTCCGTCAGACTCTGCTTCGGCAAAACCACGAATAGCTGCAGTTACAGTCTGTGATGATGAAACATTTATAGCCGGATATGCGAATGCGCCTTTTTTCGCACGATCTAACATGTCATTGAAAACTTCAGGGGTTGCAATCGGCATTGTGCTGACTCCTCTTTGCTCGTTTTAAAACATCGTAATTCTTTAGACTGAGCGCTTCGTTGAGTCGTCTAGAGGCTTACGGCCAATCCTCTCACTTTCGAAGTACAGGTACAAAAAAGACCACTCGAGACACCCCGAGTGGCCCTTTTAAATCGATCTACGCCAAGGTTTTCAGGGCGTTTGCCAGAAACTTGGCCAAGGCCGCTACAAGGACGGGGCTACCTAAGAGCTTTAGGAAGAGTGCAATAAAAGATATGAGCATGAGGTCTCCTTTCTGTTACGGCATTTTCAATGTATTTCAATCAATTAAATATTTGTAGCAAAGTACTGTTGATAACTAAGTCGAAGATGTAATGTTGTTAGGCGTGAGCCAAGATCATGAATCGATCGAGAATCTTTCGACGGAAGATAGAAAATTTCCACCGACATCAGATTTTGCTGCACACGCTAATGCAAAAGCAGATTTATATGAGTTAGCAGAAAAAGATCGCCTTGCTTTTTGGGACATGCAAGCAAAGAATTTAAAGTGGGACAAACCATGGACTCAAACACTGCAATGGGACGCCCCATATGCACAGTGGTTTGTTGGTGGAACTTTAAATGCCTCAGTTAATGCATTGGATCGCCATGTAGAACAAGGTCTTGGAGATCGAGTTGCCTTCTACTTTGAAGGAGAACCTGGCGATAGTCGAACAATTACCTATGCTCAACTACTCATTGAAGTAAAGAAGGCTGCAAACGCTCTTACTGGATTAGGAATTACTTCTGGAGATCGTGTTGCAATTTACATGCCGATGATTCCAGAAGCTGCAATTGCCATGTTGGCTTGTGCCAGAATCGGCGCTCCCCACTCTGTTGTTTTTGGGGGTTTCTCTGCAGACGCACTTTTATCTCGGATTCAAGATGCAGATGCAAAGTTGGTAATTACTGCCGATGGTGGATTTAGAAAGGGCTCTCCATTTGCACTAAAGCCTGCTGTTGATGAGGCTTTAAAAGGTAAACATAATGTAGAACATGTTTTAGTAGTCCAGCGAACTAAGCAAGAAACAGTCTGGAATGATAAAACTGATATTTGGTGGCATGAGATCATGAACAAGCAATCTGAAGATCATGTTGCACAATCTTTTGATTCTGAGCATCCACTTTTTATCCTGTACACATCTGGTACAACCGCCAAGCCGAAAGGAATTTTTCACACAACGGGGGGATATTTAACCCAAGCAGCATATACACACAAGGTTGTCTTTGATCTAAAGCCAAGCACTGATGTCTACTGGTGCACGGCCGATGTTGGTTGGGTTACAGGACATAGCTACATTGTTTATGGTCCATTAATCAACGGTGCAACACAGGTTATGTATGAAGGAACTCCCGATACACCACATAAGGGGCGCATATTTGAACTGATTGAAAAGTACGGTGTAACGATTTTGTACACCGCGCCAACATTGATTCGCACATGGATGAAATGGGGAGATGAGTTTCCACGAGCACATAACTTAAATTCATTGCGCTTGTTGGGCTCCGTAGGAGAACCAATTAATCCGGAAGCGTGGATGTGGTACCGAGATGTTATCGGTGGAAACAACTGTCCGATCGTAGATACTTGGTGGCAAACTGAAACCGGCGGAATAATGATTTCTCCGCTGCCTGGAGTTACTGCGACTAAACCCGGTTCTGCAATGTCGGCAATTCCAGGCATCAGTGCTGTCGTTGTTGATGATAAAGGTGTTCCTGTTACAAAAGGTCACGGCGGATTTTTAATTCTAGATAAACCGTGGCCAGGAATGTTGCGCGGAATCTGGGGCGAAGATGAGAGATATAAAGAAACATATTGGTCTCGTTTCCCAGGAATTTACTTTGCAGGTGATGGAGCAAAGTTAGATAAAGATGGAGCGATTTGGCTTTTGGGAAGAGTAGATGATGTGATGAATGTTTCTGGCCATCGCATATCAACAACAGAAGTTGAATCAGCATTGGTCTCACATGAATCTGTTGCAGAGGCTGCAGTCGTAGGTGCACATGATGCAATGACTGGGCAGGGAATAGTTGCCTTTGTAATCTTGCGTGGAGGCATGACACATGCAAATGGGAATGAACTTGTTACCCAACTTCGAAATCATGTTGCAAAAGAAATTGGTGCAATTGCTAAGCCACGACAAATATTGGTTGTGGCAGAGCTTCCAAAGACTCGAAGTGGAAAGATTATGCGTCGACTACTTAAAGACGTCGCTGAGAATCGTCAGGTTGGTGATGCCACTACTTTGGCAGATCCAAACGTGATGAAGCTAATTGCGCAGGGTTTAAACACAACTAGCGAAGATTAAGTACCTCCGTTGAGATTAGTGGCGGTTAATTATGGATTTTAAAGAGTGAAACTAAATCTTTATTCCAAGATGCTCTTGCGTTAAACCGATTAACTCCGCCACTGAGTTAATAACACCTATGTGCTTATAAGCAACATCACCATTGGGTGCAATAAACCAAGTTACAGGTACTCCTAAACCAAAATATTGACGTGATCGGCCATCGGAGTCATAGAGATTTGGCCAGGTAATTCCATTGTTTACTACAAACTCTTGCGCATCTTGCAAATTCGCCTCTTCGACATTCACACCAACAAGTTGAACAGCACCTTTTGCCTTTTCGTAAAAACGAACAAAGTGTGGAATCTCTTCAACACAGGGAGCACACCAGGAACCCCAAACGTTGACAATCATGGGTCCTCGTAATGCACCTAGTTGGGCTCCTGCGCTTTGATCTAAACAATCTAAAGAAGTTCCACCTGTCCATAATTTTTCACTCGAAATCTCGGTGCAGTCAACTACTGCCCCGATCTGCTTTGAGGATTGATTGTTCTTTTCCGAATTAACAGTTGCTTGGGTGCATGAGGCCAACAAAAGTATAGAAACTGCTATTAAGAGTTTTTTCATCGGAAATCCTTGTCGTTCTTAACAAGATCCATTGCCTTTTTCTTATCCATCTCGCCAATTCCAACGCTTGGACAAATTTTAGCAACTGGACATGCACCGCATGCAGGTTTGCGCGAATGACAGATTCTGCGTCCATGCCAAATCATTCTTTGCGAAAGATTTGTCCACTCTGCCTGTGGAATTAGTTGTTGGACGGCCATTTCGACTTTAACCGGATCTTTTTCATCAGTCCAACCAAATCTTCTCGATAATCTTCCAAAGTGTGTATCTACGGTTATTCCTGGTGTATCAAATGCATGGCCCAACACAACATTTGCAGTCTTTCGACCAACTCCAGGCAATGTAATCAACTCTTCAAGTGTGCTCGGTACTTCTCCACCAAAATCTTCGAGGATCTTTATGCTCAGTCCTTTTATATGTCGAGCCTTTGCACGATAAAACCCACTTGAATGAATTAGATCTTCAATTTCGTGCAGATCTGCCTTTGCGTAAGCTTTAGGATTTTTATACTTTCGAAATAGTGCGGGAGTAATAGTGTTAACTCTCTTATCTGTACATTGTGCGCTTAGAACGGTAGCAATTATTAATTCAAGTGGATTAGTAAAATCTAATTCACAGCGAATATTGGGGTAAGTCTTGGTCAAGATACGGTAAACGGCCTTAGCCTCTTTTCGAATTTCGCTATCAACCAACATGGATGTAAACTACCGTGCGTGACCCCAGAAGAATCTATAGTTCGTAAGGCGCCTTTATTTACCGCCCTTGAGGAATCTTCCGCGATCTCACTTCATGCGTCAATGGATTCAGTGAAAATCTCAAAAGGGTCCATCTTGTTTGCAGAAGGAGATGAGGGCGATCATCTTTATGTGATTGTTGAAGGCAAGATAAAACTGGGTACATCTAGCGGAGATGGGCGAGAGAACTTGCTTTCAATTCTTGGTCCTGGTGAAATGTTTGGTGAGCTCAGTCTTTTTGATCCCAATCCCCGCACATCTACTGCAACTGCCGTGACAGATGCCAAACTTTTAAGCCTTGGTCAAGCAAAACTTATTCCGTGGCTGACAGAAAATCCTCGAGTATCACTCAATCTCTTAGCCAGTCTTGCACAACGCCTGCGCCGTACAAATGAAGCAGTAGGCGATCTAGTTTTCTCAGATGTTCCAGGCAGAGTTGCAAAAGCGCTGATTGATTTAGGTGAGCGATTTGGTAAACAAACTGATGAAGGTCTACTTGTCAATCACGATTTAACCCAGGAAGAGTTAGCACAGCTAGTTGGTGCATCTCGAGAAACGGTCAATAAAGCACTTGCAGATTTTGCAGGGCGCAATTGGTTGAAACTTGATGGTCGCGCAGTTCTCATCACGGATTTAGAGAGACTTTCAAAGCGAAGTAAATAAACTCATCGCATTTGGCGACTGGGCCTGAGAAAAATCTAAACCATTTCTTTAGTTAAAGTAATTTGTTACTTCTTAATTGCGACTTCTAGTCAGTAATTTCTACGGTCAACTCAATCTCAACCGGTGAGTTCAGTGGCAATTCTGCGATTCCAACTGCGCTGCGGGCATGCTTTGCACCATCTCCCCAGATAGAAATAAACAATTCTGAAGCACCATTGACAACTGCTGGGTGATTTACAAAACCGGCAACTCCATTTACATATCCCACGACACGTACGATTTTTGTAATTTTATTTACATCGGCAACTGTCTGAACCGCTGCTAAAGCGTTGAGAGCACAAATTTGTGCGAGCTCTTTTGCTCTTTCAGGAGTAATCTCGCCATCAACTTTTCCAGTTGCAACCATTTCCCCATTTCGTAATGGAAGTTGACCGGCAGTAAAAACTAGATTCCCTGTGCGGATTGCAGGAACATAGGCAGCAACTGGCTTTGCAGCAATTGGAAGCTCTAATCCGAGTTCTTTTATCTTTGCTTGGACATCAACTTTATTCACGCAAGAGCTCTTTTCATGTAGGCAACTAATTGCTCACCTGTGCCTGGTGCGGGAATTACTTGTACGAGTTCCCAGCCATCGGAGCCCCATGTATCTAAAATTTGTTTTGTCGCATGTGAAAGAAGTGGAACTGTTGCGTATTCATACTTAATCATTTATTTAAACTCTCTTTAACTAGGGATGAAACTAACGCTCCATCTGCTTTACCTGCAATTTTTTGCTTTATAGCGCCCATAACTTTGCCCATATCTGCAGGACCTGCAGCTCCAGTCGAAGAAATTGCATCGGCAATAATCTTTTTGATCTCATCGGCAGTTAACTGTGCAGGTAGGTATTTTGCAATAACTTCACCTTCTGCTTTTTCAAGGGCAGCCTTTTCTGGATGCCCAGCGCTTTCAAATGCTTCGGCAGCTTCGCGACGCTTCTTAGCTTCCCGAGATAGAACAACAATCAACTCTTCATCGCTTAATGTTCGTGCCTCTTTTCCAGCTACCTCTTCATTGGTAATAGCTGTCAAGACCATGCGAATTGTGCCGGAGACTATTTCATTTCGCCCACGAATTGCATCTGTTAAATCTGCTCGTAAAGTTTCTTTTATGCTCATTTTGTTAACTCTACAGCTAATAGCTCACCGATTTGTGCCGTATTTAGTGCCGCCCCTTTGCGTAAATTATCTCCGCATAGGAACAGATCGATAGATTTCTTATCATCTAATGATTGGCGAACACGACCAACCCAAGTTGGGTCGGTTCCTACAACGTCATTTGGGGTTGGAAACTTCTTGTTTTCTGGGTCATCAAGCAAGATAACCCCTGCAGCTTTTTCTAGAATCTTTTGCGCTGCTTTTCGTGTGACTTCGTTTTTGAATGTGGCATGTACAGCAAGTGAGTGTGTTGTTAAGACAGGAACTCGAACACATGTTGCTGAGACTTTTAACTTTGGCATTCCAAGAATCTTGCGCGACTCATTGCGAACCTTAAGTTCTTCTGATGTATACCCGGCTTCGGCGAGTGAACCAGCCCAAGGAATAATGTTGAGTGCTAGAGGTGCTGGAAATGGTGAAGAGTCCTTAATGATTTTTCTAACATCAGATGTCGCTTCTCCCGCATTTGTTCCAGCAACCTTAGAAATTTGATCTCGAAGGCCATCAATACCTGGCTGACCTGCACCAGATGCAGCTTGATATGAGGCAACTACTAGTTCTTTTAATTCAAACTTTTTGTGGAGTGCACCCATTGCGACAATCATTGACATAGTTGTGCAGTTTGGGTTTGAAATAATTCCTTTTGGTCTTTTCTTTGCCGCCTTTGGATTTACTTCTGGAACAACCAATGGCACTTTTGGATCCATTCGAAATGCACCTGAGTTATCCACGACAATCGCACCGCGTGATACTGCAATTGGAGCCCACTTTGCAGAGATCTCATCTGGAACATCAAACATTGCAACATCTATTCCATCAAATGCTTCTGGGGAGAGTGCAACAACTGTTAACTCTTGCCCGCGACAAATAAGTTTTTTACCTGCACTTCTCGCAGATGCAATTAAACGGATCTCGCCCCAAACATCTTTACGCTCAGACAAAATGCTGAGCATCACTGTTCCGACTGCCCCTGTTGCTCCTACTACGGCCAAAGATGGTTTCTTTTTTGCTTTACTCATCGCCCTGAACCTCCGTATACGACTGCTTCATTTTGGTCTGCATCAAGTTCAAAAGCTGTGTGGGCAGCTTTTGCGCCTCTTTCTAGATCTGCTGCGCGGCAAATGACTGAAATACGAATCTCTGAAGTTGAAATCATTTCGATGTTGATTCCTGCATCAGATAGTGCGCCAAAGAATGTTGCTGTAACTCCAGGATGTGAACGCATTCCTGCGCCAACTAAAGACAATTTACCGATCTGGTCATCGTATTGAATCGATGCAAAGCCAACCTCGCCTTGTAGTTTTTGCAAAATAGATGTTGCTTCGGCGCCTTCTGCTTTAGGTAATGTAAATGAGATATCAGTTAGACCTGTAGCTGCTGCAGAAACATTTTGTACAATCATGTCGATATTGATGTCGGCATCGGCGATTGCCTGAAAGATGCGTGCAGCCACGCCAGTGCGGTCAGGCACACCAACGATTGTAATTTTCGCTTCACTTTTATCATGAGCGATTCCTGAGATGATTGCTTGTTCCATAGCGCCTCCTTCTGGATGATCTTTGACCACCCATGTTCCTTCGTTATTAGAAAAAGATGAACGTACATGAATGGGTAAGTTGTAACGGCGGGCATATTCAACGCATCGTAGATGCAAAACTTTTGCACCACTTGCCGCAAGTTCTAACATTTCGTCATAAGTAACTGTCTTTAATTTTTTTGCACTTGGGACAACGCGTGGATCGGCGCTGAAAACTCCATCAACATCGGTATAAATTTCACAGACATCTGCATCTAGGGCAGCAGCAAGAGCAACGGCAGTTGTATCGCTACCACCGCGACCAAGTGTTGTAACATCTTTTGTATCTTGTGAAATTCCTTGAAATCCGGCAACGATTGCAATTGCACCACTATCTAATGCTTCTTTGATTCGACCTGGAGTGACATCAATAATGCGAGCGCGACCATGTGCTGATGTAGTTATAACTCCTGCTTGGCTTCCAGTAAATGATGAGGCCTCATGGCCTAAATTATTAATGGCCATCGCAAGTAGGGCCATTGAGATTCTCTCTCCAGCTGTAAGTAACATGTCTAATTCACGGCCCTGCGGAATTGGAGTTATCTGTTCGGCCAAATCAATAAGCTCATCAGTTGTATCGCCCATCGCTGAGACCACAACAACGACCTGATTGCCATCTCGCTTAGCGGCAACAATACGGTTGGCAACACGCTTGATGCCCTCTGCATCAGCAACAGATGAGCCACCATATTTTTGAACGATCAATCCCATGAATTAATCATGAAGCAAGAAAAGAGTTGGGGCTACCCAATTTTCAATATTTCTCAAATAATGAGACGAGAATACTCTCAAATAATGAGATTAAGCGTCGCGGCGGCCCTCAAAGGCGCGACCGAGAGTGACCTCATCTGCATACTCAAGGTCTCCACCCACAGGCAGACCGCTAGCTAGGCGAGAGACCTTTATACCCATCGGCTTAATAAGGCGCGAAAGATAGGTGGCCGTAGCTTCACCTTCTAGATTTGGGTCCGTTGCCAAAATAACTTCGGTAATTTCAGAATCAGCCAACCTTGTCATTAGCTCACGAATCCGCAGCTGTTCTGGACCAATGCCATCAATCGGTGAGATTGCACCGCCAAGTACATGGTACTTACCTCGAAACTCTCGTGTTCGCTCTATTGAAATGACATCTTTACTCTCTTCAACAACACAAATAGAAGTGTTCTCGCGGCGTGGATCACGGCAGATGCGGCATTCATTTTCTTCCGAAACGTTCCCGCAGTGAACGCAAAACTTAACGCGCTCTTTAACCGTGCGAATTGAATCAACAAGTGCGGATGCAACTTCAGGATCAGATTGCAAAATGTGAAAGGCTATACGTTGAGCACTTTTTGGACCAATTCCAGGCAGGCGTCCTAGAGCATCGATTAGATCTTGAATTGCACCTTCATACATTCCAGACATTAACTACTTACCTTCAATTACTTGCGCGCCAAGTTCTTGCATCAACAAAGCAGCACCAGATAATTGATTGGGATCAGAAGGTGCCTCTGATGTTCGGGTTTCTCGTGCAATTGGTGTATTTGTGTCAATTGATGGATCTACTACAACAGCAATTTTTCTATCTATTCCAACAACATCGATAAATGCATTACGCAAAATTACATCTGATTCAGATCGCTCAAAACTTTCTTTAGCTCCTGGATTAACAATTCCAATTGTGATTGCCTCTTCATCTACTGATAACACTTGTGCTGAAGCACTTAGAAGTGACCAGGTAAGTCTGCGGCGTTTTTTAACATCCTCAATAACATCCGGCCATGCTCGACGTAAAGCTGCAATATCAAAGTTGCCTGGAACCTTTGCCTTTGGTGCAGCGCTCGGTGCAGATTCTTTTGCTTTAACAGTTGGTGTTACGGCTTCAATTTTAGAACTACTAGGCGCATCAGTCGAATGAGTGTTGGCGATTTTTTCTTTTGCCTCCACGTTTCGAACTGGGGCAGATGATGCAGAAGAAGTAGAAGTAGAGGACGCTGCAGATGAAGTAAGAGGAGCAATGTTTTCTGCCCGTTCAAGTCTTTCGATTCGAGAAAGTATGCCTGATTCCCCGTTGTCACCAATAGGTAGCAAAATTCGCCCGCAAATAAGCTCAAGAATTAGACGTGGCGCAGTTGCTCCGCGCATTTGGGTTAAACCTTCGGCAGCAATGTCTGCTGCACGCGAAAGATTTGCACTTCCAATTCGATTGGATTGATTGCGCATTCTCTCCATTTGATCTTCGGGTAAATCACGCAAAATTGAGTTTGCGGTTGAATCCCTTAAGGCATCGACAATCATCAAGTCTCGCAAACGCTCCAACATATCGCTAGTAAAACGACGTGGATCATGGCCCGACTCGATCACGCGATCAATGGTTTTAAATAAAGTTGCGCCATCACGTGCTGCAATTGCATCAAGTGCGTCATCTAATAATGCGCCATCTGTAAAGCCAAGCAGTTGAACTGCAATCTCATAACTAACGCCATCTTTTCCTGCACCTGCAAGTAATTGACCAAGTACGGAAAGAGCATCTCTAACGGATCCACCGGATGCTCTCACAACAAGAGGGATCACGCCTTTAGCAACTTTTACACCTTCGGCATCACAAATCTTTTCAAGATGAAGAGCGAGAACTCCTGGTGGCACTAAGCGAAATGGGTAGTGATGTGTTCTTGATCTAATTGTTGCAATTAACTTATCTGGCTCTGTTGTTGCAAAAATAAAAATAACATGTGCGGGTGGCTCTTCGACAACCTTTAGAAGTGCATTTGCTGCACCTGGTCCAAGTTGATGTGCTTCATCGATAATATAAATCTTGTAGCGGCTATGTACTGGAGCAAAAAAAGCTTTGTCGCGAAGATCTCTTGCGTCGTCAACTAAGCCATGTGTTGCAGCATCAAGTTCGATGACATCTAATGATCCCGGACCATTTGCAACTAAATCTGTGCATGATTGGCATTGCCCGCAAGGATTTGGCGTTGGTCCTTTTTCACAGTTAAGCGAGCGCGCCATGATTCGGGCACTAGAAGTTTTTCCGCAACCGCGCGGACCACTAAACAAATATGCATGATGCGTGCGTCCTGTTTCCAACGCATTTGAAAGTGGAACAGTTACATGTTCTTGCCCAATTACATCTGCAAATACAGATGGGCGGTATTTACGATACAAAGCTAATGACATCGCCACATCTCCTCTGCTGACCTCTAATGGTCTCTACTGTTCTTCACTCATCACTGCTGTTCTTTATAAAACTTAAAAACTCTTTGTATAACTTCAAACTGTAAAGGACCCCTCGCACACCCGCCAGAGCGGACCTACCCTTGCTGCATTCCTGCCCTGGGGGAGTTCAGTACGGTAACGCCGTACGAGGGATCTGGCGTAATCATAGTTATAGCCACCGATAGAGTTCTCCCTCTCGGGAGGATTCGCATAGCGGCCGAGTGCGCACGCTTGGAAAGCGTGTAATGGGTTAAACCATTCGAGGGTTCAAATCCCTCATCCTCCGCCAACTTAAATATCGACTCCGATGTATTTAGTCTGCAAGAACTCATGAATTCCATCAAAGCCACCTTCTCGGCCTAATCCAGACTGCTTTACCCCACCAAATGGTGCAGCTGGATCCGAAATAATTCCTTTATTGATCGCAACCATTCCAGATTCCATTGCCTCTGCAGTTCGTAGTGCTCGAGTTAAATCCGATGAAAATACATAACTAATCAATCCAAATTCGGTGTCATTTGCTAATTCAATACCTTCTTCATCGGTATCAAAAATTACTATTGGTGCAACTGGACCAAAGATTTCGTGAAGCAATATTGGATTATCTTTTTGCACAACAAGAACTGTTGCTGGGTAAAAAGCACCCTCGCCTTCTGGTTTCACGCCACCTACTTCAACTTTTCCACCCGCTGCAATTGCTTGATCAACAAGATCTGCAATTTTATTTCGCTCCTTCATGGAGACATAAGCGCCCAAAGTAGTTGAGCTGTCGGTACCCCGGCCCATTACATAGTTCGACATTGACTTACTCATCTGAGCAATAAATTCTTTTGCAATTCCACGTTGAACAAAAATTCGATTTGCAGACGTACAGGCCGCACCGCCATTACGCATCTTGGCAAGAGAAAGCTGAGGAATTGTTACGGCTAAATCAGCATCATCGTGAATGACAACTTGAGCATTTCCGCCAAGTTCCATTGAACAGCGAATCACACGATCTGCAGCTTCCTTAATTAGCACTCGTCCAACTTCGGTTGAACCAGTAAAGGAAAGATTCTTCACTCGTGGGTCGTGCAACATTTTTGAGATTGCCGGACCTGTCTTTTCAGGGAGAACTAAATTAAGAACTCCCTTTGGCAATCCTGCACGCTCCATTAAATCAACAATGTACATGGCTGTTAGCGGTGTTTCTCCTGCTGGCTTTAGAATCATGGTGCAACCTGCGGCAACTGCAGGACCAATTTTGCGCGTTGCCATAGCTGCTGGAAAGTTCCACGGTGTAATCAAAATTGAAAGACCAATTGGCTCATGAGTTACAAGAATTCGCTTATCCCCGGATGGTGATTTTCGAAAATCACCAGGTGTTCGAACTGCTTCTTCGGCAAACCAACGGAAAAACTCTGCAGCATATGTTGCTTCCCCGCGAGCATCAGGCATTGCTTTCCCGTTTTCGCGAGAGATGATTGTTGCAATTGCCTCATTTTCGGCAGTCATTAATTCAAATGCTTTACGTAAAATCTCAGATCTAAATCGAGATGTAGTTTTTGCCCATTCTTTTGCTGCCGCATCTGCTGCATCTATTGCCGCATCACACTGTTTATCGCCAGCAATTGAAACTTCTGCTATTACTGAACCGTCACTTGGATCATAAACTGGGAGTTTGCCGATTCCATCAATCCATTGGCCATTGATATACAACTGAGTTTGCATAGATTCAAGCATACGCTGAGCCCAAGAAACAGTGAAGTTTTGAGTACCTGAGGTAGAGTGATACATGTTCGGTTGCATTTTTTGCAACGAAAAAAGGAGTTTTTGTGCCAAAGTCTTGGACAGATGATGCACCCGCCCCAGAAGTGCTTAAAGATCAAGCGCACCTAAAGGACTCGTTCTTTTATACAACAAAACGCCGCCTATTAGGCAATCCACTCAACCGCCATTCACTTGGCCATCAAAGATTAAGTAAGCGATACGCCTTAGGTATTTTATCTTCTGACTGTATTTCATCATCAGCATATGGCTCTGAACAAATATTGATTGCACTTTTGCCAGCATTTGGTTTAGCAGCTTTTGCAATTTTGATGCCGATGACTGCAGTTGTATTGGCAATTTTGCTTATTATCACTCTCTCCTACCGTGATGTCATAAATGTTTATACAAAAGTAGGTGGGGCTTATATTGTTTCGCGTGATAATTTTGGACCAGTCGTTGCGCAGATTGCAGCAGTAGCACTGATTCTTGATTACGTTGTGACAGTTGCAATTCAATCAGCAGCTGGAGTTGCCGCAATCATTTCTACTTTCCCATCTTTAAGTCCATACAAAATTCCAATGATCCTTGTTGTAATCATCTTATTAACCTATGGCAATCTTCGTGGTGTTAAAGAAGCTGGTAAGGCATTTGCCTTCCCAACGTATTTTTTCGTGGGTTCAATGTTTATCGTCTTTTCAATGGGTTTGTATCGCCAATTTAACGGAACGTTAGTTCAGCTCAGCGTTGAACAGCCTGGTGCGATAGAAATCGGTGAAAGCCAAGGATTGCTCACTTTTGCTGCAATATTTATTCTTCTTCGTGCATTTGCAAATGGTGGATCTTCTCTGACTGGACTTGAGGCTATCTCTGATGGCGTTGCGCTCTTTAAAACACCAGAACACGTAAACGCTCGTCGAACTTTGTACACGATGAGCGCCTTACTTGGCACATTAGTACTTGGAGTCTCTTGGTTTGCCCACAAAATTCACGCAGTTCCATATGAATCTGGTACCCCGACTGTAATTTCTCAAATTGCAAAAACCATTGTTGGAGAAGGAGCTTTTGGAACTTTCATGTTCTTCATGGTTCAGCTATCAACAATGCTTATTTTGTTTGCAGGAGCAAACACAACATATAGCGCATTCCCTATCTTGGTAAATTTTGTAGCAACAGATGGTTATTTGCCTCGCCAGTTAACAAAGCGTGGTCACAGGCTGGCATTCTCAAACGGAATCCTTTTACTGGCTGGTGGAGGAATTTTCTTAGTCCTAATTACTGGTGGATCTGTTGAGCATTTAGTCGCCTTTTACGCACTTGGCGTCTTTACAGGATTTGCATTAGCGGGTTTTGGAATGTTGAAACATGCCCTTCGTAATCGCACCGGTTCATGGAAAGTTAAAGTTTTTATCCACGGTCTTGCCGGAAGTGTTTCTTCTCTTATCGTTGTAATTTTCTCAGTCGTTAAGTTCACTGAAGGTGCATGGCTGGTTCTTGTCACCGCACCAATTATGGTTGTTTCGTTTTTACGTTTGCGCCGTCAATACACTCGTGAGCAAGAAGCACTTTCTGTAAAACAACATCAAGAGCGCGCTACGTCTATTGCTCGCCATGACGTAACTGTTTTGGTAGACAATGTTGATATTGCAACCGTGGGCGCCATCCGATATGCGCGCAGTTTAAAACCGCGCGAATTAACAGCTGTTCACTTTGTTATCGATGATCGCAGAGCAGATGAGATTCAAAAAGCTTGGGCAGCATCAGATGCATTAGAAGATGTAACACTTGAATTAATTGATTGCCCCGACCGAAGACTGGCAAATGCTGCACTCGATTACGCTATTCGAATGACGGAAAAACCAGATGTTGAATTGACGCTATTACTTCCTCGACGTTCATACTCTGGATTCTTAGGACGCTTATTGCATGACCAAACGGCTGAAAAGATTGCTGCACCAATATCCCAGTTGCCACGTGTGGTTGCCACGATTGTTCCCTTTGATGTTGAGAAAATCATTTCTGGAGCAAGTTTTGTCTCACCAACAACCGCTAAAGCTGTAAAAACCTCAATTGCAAAACCGGTTGTTAAAGCAACGCCGGTAAATATCGAGCCAGTAAGTCACTACGCCGAAAGCGTTACACCTATTGGTGAAATCACTTGGCGAAAGAGAGCACAGGTTCAAGGACGCGTGACTGCGATTCGAATGGCACCGCGCGGGGCTGCGCCAGTTTTAGAAGTTGAGATTTGGGATGAGACAGGTGGTGTTTCACTTCAATTCTTGGGAAGACGCGAGATTGCGGGCTTAGAAGTTGGTTCTGAACTACGCGCAGAAGGCATGGTTGGTGAAGAAGAAGGCTCGATGGTGATTCTTAATCCTTCTTACGAACTACTTGTATAAAGTTCTTTATCAACACCGCACACTCATCAACTAAAACTCCCGACCGGACTTCAGTTCTAAAAGTGCTTCGTGGATCGCGCAGTAAATCCCAAACCGATCCAACAGCTCCGGCTTTTTCATCCCAGGCTCCAAAAACAACAGTTTGAATTCGAGACTGCGCAATCGCACCAGCACACATTGCACATGGTTCAAGAGTTACTACAAGTGTTAGGTTTTCTAATTTCCATGTCCCAAGTTTTTGTGATGCCCGTCGTAATGCAACAATTTCTGCGTGCGCAGTTGGATCATTATGGAGTTCTCGTTCATTGTGGGCCACAGAGATCAATTCGCCAGATTTATCAAAAATTGCGGCACCAACTGGAACATCACCACTATCTAAAGCACCACGTGCCGCTGTCAAAGCAACACGCATCATTTCAATATCATCCATTACTTAATCATCCGTCATTGACTGCGGCTCACAAATCAAGTAGTTCAGCAAACTCTTCACCAAAACCAAGTCGTGATGCAATTGCTTCGAGTTGTTCATCAGGGAATAACTCTTCATCATCACATAACGCTGAAATTTCCATTCCACTCATACCTAAGTCGGCAAGGATTTCAAGATGTCCTGTTGGCCCAGCTTCATCATCATCTTCTGGAATTGGTAGATCTGCAATTTCTAAAAGTTCTTCTGCAACAGGATAATCCAAAGCGGCCGTGGCGTCGCTTAAAAATAATGAAATCTGTGAACCTAAAACACGAATTAAAATAAAGAACTCTTCATCAATGGCGATCAGTGCGATAGAACCACCATTTGTTTGCTGCGACTTTAGCCGAGTAATTATCTGCGCAATATCGTAAGGGTCGGAAAGTTCTGCCAGTGTCCATCGGCCATCCTCGTGCCAGGCTGCAACTGCAATATCTGCTTCATTTACAAATTCTCGTGGGTCATCTTTAATCTCATCAAAAGATTCGATCTCTTCGACGTCTTCGAGCCCATCTGGCAGGTCATCTTCAAAGTCGGACATGTGAGAATACTTTCACTCATTTGCAAGGAAAGAAACCCCTGTAAGGTATGGGGTATGAAAGTACATGTCGCAAACCACCCGCTAATAAGCCATAAATTGACGGTATTGCGCGATGTGCGAACTGACTCACCAACGTTTAGACGATTGGTTGAAGAACTTGTAACTCTTTTAGCCTACGAGGCCACCAGAGAAGTTCGAACTATTGAAGTTGAAGTAACAACACCAGTAACGAAAACAAAAGGGCGAAAACTAGCCGACCCCCGTCCAGTTGTTGTGCCTATTCTGCGAGCTGGTCTTGGAATGCTCGAAGGGATGAGTAAATTGTTACCCACCGCTGAAGTGGGATTCCTTGGCATGGTTCGGGATGAAAAAACTTTGGAAGCTAGCACTTACGCAAATAGATTGCCTGAAGACCTATCTGGTCGTCATGTATTTGTTTTAGATCCCATGCTTGCAACTGGTGGAACATTAATAATGGCTTTTCATTATTTGATTGATCTTGGAGCAACTGACATTACTGCTGTGTGTATTTTGTCTGCACCTGAAGGAATTGCTGCGGTTGAGAAGGAGTTTGCTAACTCTAAAGTTCCAATAACAATCGTAACCGGCGCACTTGATGAAAAATTAAATGAGCACGGATACATAGTTCCGGGTCTTGGAGATGCTGGCGATCGACTTTACGGAGTGGTGTAATGGCAAATACTTCTCCTGGATACGGAATTACTATTCGTGTTGAAGGAAATCCTGACTCGAACCCAGTTGCACTTGCCACTGCAGTAATCACAGGAGCCGGAGCCACAATTACCGCTTTAGACGTTGTTGAATCACAAATTGAACGAGTCGTTTTGGACATAACTTGTGACACTATCGATTCAGCTCATGCAGATGACATAACTGCAGCTATCTCAAAGAATTCATCATTGACGGTGAGAAAAGTTAGTGATCGAACCTTTCTTTTACACCTTGGAGGCAAAATTGAGATTGCCTCTAAAGTACCTTTAAAGACTCGTGATGATTTATCTCGTGCTTACACACCTGGTGTTGCACGAATCTGCCAAGCAATTGTTGCTGACCCATCTGATGCAAGGCGTCTTACTATTAAAAGAAACACTGTTGCAGTTGTTACCGATGGTTCTGCCGTTCTAGGTCTTGGAAACATTGGGCCTGCGGCAGCTTTGCCAGTTATGGAAGGAAAAGCAGCACTGTTTAAGCGCTTTGCAGATGTTGATGCCTGGCCAGTTTGTCTTGATACTCAAGATGTAGATGAAATTGTTCGTACAGTTCAATTGATCGCTCCCGTTTATGGAGGAATCAATTTAGAAGATATCTCTGCGCCCAGGTGTTTTGAGGTCGAACGCCGACTTCGTGAGTTATTAGATATTCCTGTTTTCCATGATGATCAGCATGGAACTGCCATTGTTGTTCTTGCTGCCCTTCGAAATGCGCTTAAGTTAGTTAAGAAAGATTTAAAGTCGGTCAAAATAGTTTTAAGTGGAGTTGGCGCCGCCGGCAATGCAATTGCGCGTTTACTGACCCTTAATGGTGCAAGCAACATAATTGGTTTCAATAACTTGGGTGTAATTAATCATTCAATGAAATCTGATGATGTAATGCAGCAATGGTTTATCGATCATAGCAATCCGACTAACTTCTCTGGGACAATCTCAGAAGCAATGATTGGTGCTGATGTTTTTATCGGTGTTAGTGCGCCTAATGTTTTAACAGAGTCAGATGTAGCTGCGATGTCTTCGGGTTCAATTGTTTTTGCACTTGCTAATCCTGATCCTGAGATAGATCCTGTAATTGCTCGTAAATACGCTTCCGTCGTTGCAACAGGACGAAGTGATCAGCCAAATCAGATTAACAACGTTCTGGCTTTTCCAGGAATTTTTCGCGGGCTTTTAGATGCAAACGCCCACAAGATTAGCGATGAGATGTTAGTTGCTGCTGCAGAGGCGATTGCAGACTGTGTAACGCCAGAACAACTTAATTCATCTTTTATTGTTCCAAGTGTCTTTGATGCAAATGTCGTCAAAGCGGTTGCTACAGCAGTTAAAAACTCTGTGGTCGCCTAGTTTTACTTCCACTAACTCCGCCAGCAATTACTCCCGCGTAAGTCATTATGATTCCAGTTACCAAATAGAAACTGATACTTACACCTTTGGTTGGTGCAACAATGTCAATAATCAAAGAACTAAAGAGTTGGCCACCAACGCTATAGAGGGTAAATGTCAGTACACCAAGATGTTGAACAATGCTGGAAGCAAAAGAAATATAGATCACTCCAATTATGCCTCCTGTATAAATCCACCAAGGGCCCTGAGGAAGTGGTACAAGTTCATATTGTCCTGTTAATACTCCGACCACAACTAATAAAACCAACAAACTAGTTCCAGACATAAAGTTAAACAGTGAAGTCGTAAAACCTTGTTGTGTGTTTTCATTTATTTGACCATTCAGGGCCCGCTGAAAACCAACCAATAAACCAGCGGTGCAACCGGCAATCACAGTTAAAACCGATAAATTATTTGCTTCAATGCGATCCAGAACAGAAACAAGCACTGCTGTTATCGTAATTACAACAGCTAATACTCTTCGGCGGGTGATTAAACGCTTACCACCACCGGTAAATCCAATTCGGTCAACAAATAGTGACATGAATGTTTGCCCAGCAGTTGATGCAACCGTAAAAATTGCAACACCTACTAGTGGGACTATCTGCGTCTGTATCGCGATGTAACACCCACCCAGTGAGCCTGCAAAGAGCTTCCATCTTGCAATTTCTTTACGAGCAATTGCACCTCGCAAATTTCTGAGTCCAGTTTTTATCTTTGGGTTAAACAGGGTAACAAAGGAAATAATTAGCAAACCAGAGCCAAAAGAGATTAACGCCGCTTGTAACCCATTGTTTAACCGATGCGATAGCTCTCCATTAATTCTCGCTTGAAGCGAGATCATTCCACCTGAAAGAGCAGCTAGTAGATCTAATCGCATTACTTACGTGCGCCATCAAACTTCCGTTTATCCGCGATCCAATCCATGAGTGCGAATAGAACGCCTGAAATAACAAAGGTTAAGTGAATAATTACTCTCCAAATTGTTCCTTCGCCAACTTCGGCCTGGCCTGATAACTCAATGAAGTCCTTAAGGAGTTCGATTACTGAAATAGCAACTAATGAGCCAATTAACTTGATTTTTAATCCACTGAAATCAATTGTTCCCATCCAGTAAGGGCGATCTTCTGAGTCGGTTGCAACATCAATTCGAGATACAAAGTTCTCATATCCCGCAAAAATAACCATCAAAATCAAGTTAGCCAATAATGTTAAGTCAAGAAGTGCAAGAAGATCGAGAGTGAACTCTTGTGCATTTACTTCGCCAATATGTATAGCTAAATGATAAAACTCAACAATAAATCGATAAGCCAGAAGTACTAAAGCGCCAACTAAGCCTAAATAAAGAGGTGCCAGTAAGTAACGAGAACGAAAAAGCGTGGATTCAATTCCATGAGTGACTTTGTTCATGTGTAAATTTTAACTCAGTTTTCCAAGGAAAGTGTGGTGTGAAGCCACTCCTCTTCAAGTTTTGATTTTTCCGCCTTTAGGCCGCTTAGTTGGGACTCAATATTGATTAACTCTTCTGGATTAAATGCTGCGGCTTCTTGAGTTGCTTCTAGTTCCTTTATTTGGGATGCACATTTTTCTAACTGTCTATCTAAACGGGTAAGGCCCTTTTTAAGTTGTCGTTGCTCTGCAGCATTTGATGTTTTCTTCTCTTTCTGTAATTCAGGGGCAGAATCTAAATCCTTGGCTCTTTGTTCTAGATATTCATCCACCCCGCGAGGCAGGTCACGTACCTTTTTGTCTCCCAGTAAACCTACGAATCGATCACAAACTCGTTCTAAGAAATATCTATCGTGTGAGATAACAATCAGAGTCCCGCCATAGCTATCTAGGAGATCTTCAAGTTCGGTAAGGGTTTCGATATCAAAATCATTTGTCGGTTCATCTAATAACAAAACATTAGGGCTGTCCATTAACAATCGAGTTAACTGTAATCGCCGCTTCTCGCCACCAGATAAATCCCCAACAGGTGTCCATTGTGATTCGCGATCAAAGCCCAACCGTTCACACAATTGAGATGCTGACAGCTCTCGCCCGCCTCCTAGTTCTACACGGTTGGCAATTTTTTCAACGGCCTCTAACACTCTCCATGTTGGATCTAACTCTGCTAGATGTTGAGTTAAGAATGCAGCCTTGACGGTAACGCCAGTAACTAATTTTCCGGCCGTCGGAACAATTTCCCCAGTTAACGTTCGCATCAACGTTGTCTTACCAGCACCGTTTATTCCAACGATTCCTATCCGATCACCTGGCCCAATGTTCCAGTAAAGATCATCGATTAACTCTTTATCACCTAGTTTTACTTGTAGATGATGAGCCTCATAAACGGTGTTTCCTAAACGGTTGAGTGCAAACTTGAGTAGCTCGCCTTGATCGCGTGGATTTGGTTCATCTGCAATCAAAACGTTTGCTGCATCCACTCGAAACTTGGGTTTTGTTGTCCGAGCTGGCGCGCCTCTGCGCAACCAAGCAAGTTCTTTTCTAATCAAATTGTTTCGTCTTGCATCCATGGCTGATGCCTGTCTTATTCGCTCTGCTTTTGCTAAAACGAAAGCACTATATCCACCGTCGTATTCTTCAACTTTGCCTTCAACAACTTCCCATGTTCGATCTGTGACTGCATCAAGAAACCAGCGATCGTGAGTTACAACAACGACTGCAAGGCCTTTTCTATTATTTATGTATTGAGCCAACCAAGCAACACCTTCTACATCAAGGTGGTTTGTTGGCTCATCAAGCAGAATCAAATCAAGTTCATTAATCAACAACTTGGCAAGGCCAACACGGCGGCGTTCACCACCTGAAAGTTGACCAAATTTGCGATCAAATATGTGATCGTCAAAACTTCCGAATAAGCCTGTAAAAACTTCACGAATCTTTGGATCACTAGCCCATTCATGTTTTTGAGCATCACCAAGTACAACTTCTCCAACAGTACTTTCTGGGTTTGCTAAATCTACTTGTGAAAGTAATCCAATTTTTGCTGCATTGGATTTAGTTACGCGGCCAGAATCAGGTGGTTCAATGTCGGCCATTATTTTCATAAGGGTGCTCTTGCCGGAGCCATTACGGCCGACTATTCCAATCCGATCACCTTCGGAAACTCCAAGGGATACAGAAATTAGAAGCTCTTTAATGTCAAAAGCTTTTGAAACCTCTTCTAAATTAACAACGTTGCGCGCCATGGCGAAAGAAAATCCCCTTAGCTTGCGTGAATTATAAATATTGCAATGATGGAAATCACCGCTCCGCCTGAAAGGAGAAAATATTTAACCCAAGGTTTCATTCCCGTGCGAGCAGCGGCTCGATTAGCAACATCTTTTGTATAGTGCATTACGCGTCCAGCCCATGCAAACTCTGTAGCTAATATTCCAAGTCCAGCTAAAAGAACCAAAATTCCTGGGCCTGGGCCAATCAATGCAACAGCTCCAGCAACAGTAATTGCGCCCCCAATGAGTCCAATGACAATTCGCCAAGCAAGACGACCAGCTGGAGTCCGCTTGATGTAGTAAACAATTGGAAGCTTCATGATGAATCTATTCTACTGTTATTGCCGGTGTAACTACTGACCCCAAGAAGAATGCAGTGGGCGGCCCTCGGCAAAACCTGCCGTGGATTGAATTCCAACTGTAGCTAAATCTGCAAACTCTTCAATGTTTTTTGCTCCAGCATAAGTAAATGAGGAGCGAACGCCAGCAATTATCTCATCAAGTAAATCTTCAACTCCTGGACGTGCGGGATTCAAAAACATTCGAGATGTAGAAATGCCTTCCTCAAAAAGTGCTTTGCGAGCGCGATCAAATGCATCTTCTGTCGAAGTTCGAGCTGCCACTGCGCGAGCAGAGGCCATTCCAAATGACTCTTTATATAAGCGTCCCTGAGCATCACTTTGCAAATCCCCTGGAGATTCATATGTTCCGGCAAACCAAGACCCGATCATCACCTGTGATGCACCTGCGGCAAGAGCGAGTGCAACATCGCGGGGATGACGCACACCTCCATCGGCCCAAACATGTGCACCTAACTTCTTTGTTTCAGTTGCACATTCAAGAACGGCAGAAAACTGCGGACGGCCAACACCGGTTTGCATACGTGTTGTACACATTGCACCTGGTCCAACTCCAACTTTAATTATGTTGGCTCCTGCTTTGACAAGGTCATGTGCACCTTGAGCAGTTACAACATTTCCTGCAACAATTGGAACTTTAGGATTTATTGAGCGAATAGCAGCTAATGCTTCAAGCATTTTCTTCTGATGACCATGCGCCGTATCTACAACCAAAACATCTGCGCCAGATTCAATAAGGGCTGCAGCTTTTGCAGCGACATCTCCATTGATTCCAACTGCCGCAGCAACTCTTAACGCACCTTTTGAATCTAAGGCTGGCGTATAAAGAGTTCCACGAAGTGCACCCAAGCGAGTCATAATTCCAACTAAATCACCGTTAGCCGAAACCGCAGGTGCTAATTTAAGACGGTGATGGGTTAAAAAATCAAAGGCCTCTCGGGCATTTAATGCATCAGACATAGTTGTGAGCTCTTTACTCATAACCTGGTGTAGTTGAGTAAAGCGGTCAACGCTTTTGCAATCATCTTCTGTAATTATTCCAACAGGCTTTCCATTTTCAACAATTACGACTGCTCCATGTGCTCGCTTGTGCAGCAAACTAACTGCATCTGCAACCGTTGATTCTGGCGATAAAGTAATTGGTGTATCAAAAAAAGAATGACGCTCTTTAACCCACTTAATTACCGAATCCACTACTGCATGTGGAATATCTTGAGGAATAACAGTTAAACCACCGCGACGTGCCATTGTCTCTGCCATACGTCGACCAGCTATCGCTGTCATGTTTGCTACTACTAAAGGAATTGTTGTTCCGGTTCCATCTATGGATGAAAGATCAACATCCATCCGAGATGAAAGCTCTGATTTGCTTGGCACCATGAAAACATCGTCATAGGTGAGGTCGTGGGTTACTTCATTTATGAATCGCACGTAGGGCAACAATACTCAGAATGTCGCCCATTGGCTCATTTTCAGTCAGATGGGTTAACTTGTGCTTATTTACCCAAGGCCCAAGACACTTGAGCAGACTCTTAGCCCTATTAATTCTCTGGTGCAGGTTGGAGCTGGGCAGTAAGGGTTGCGTTCGGCAGTAGCGCAGGGCAAGTGCCACCAGGTGCAATCGAAGGTTCAAAATGCCACCACTCGTTTTCATAGACCCGACATAAACCAAATGTGGCTCCGTTAATTTCGAGCCAACCGGCACCTACCGGTTCGTTTGGGTAGTTCACATCAATTGCTATGCCCCATGGATGATGCGACACATAAGGTGGTGCAACCCATTTGGCTGCTTCTGATTCTGAACCATATTTTTTCACCGCTGATGCAAATAAATACTTTTGTCTTTCTAAAGTCCTAAAGCCAGATGCAATGTAGATTTTTTGTCCATCTTTTGCTGCAGCTGCCTTGGCAGCAGTAAAGCGAATGAGCAACTGTGGATTAAGTTCAATTGGATAATTGAGCCCAGGCTTTATCTCTGATTCTCCAAGTGAATGTTCTGTAGCAACGCATTCTTTTTCTGTATTTGTTACACGAACTTCAAAGGTTATTTTGTTCATACAACTTAATGGAATTGGTAAAGGCTTTATCGATTGGGAAAAACCTGCGCCCTTTACTAGGTATGGTTTTTGCGAATCCTGAGAAACTCCAATTAATAGCGAAAAAAGCAGGAAAAAACCAATCAAAACTCCGCCTTTACGCATGGTTTAAGTCTAGGGGTTGCATTTTAAAATTGGCATGAGATGATTGGGGTCAATTACCAAAGACGGTAATTAACAGAACTAAAAAACGAACCGGGAGAGTACTTCTCAAACGAGTTTCAAAAGCTGAAACCTTTGCCGTACAAGTTTTACAAATGCTGACACAGACTAATAATCACAGCCAAACTTTTAGATTCATGCCTACAACTTCAGTTCCAGTAGACCCGAAACGAGTCGAAGAGATACTCAAGCAAGAATGGCAACTATTCACGAAAGACACAGGTAAGAGTCAGACCGAGAGTGCGCGTTCTCATAAATCGCTGCCACTTGGAGTGACATCAAGTTTTCAACACTGGGATCCGTATCCGATTTCAATTGTGAGCGCACAGGGCGCCTATATGACAGATGTCGATGGTCGTAAGCTCTTGGATCTCTCGATGGGCTTTGGGGCAATGCTTGCAGGCCACCTCAATCCAGTTGTGGTCGAGGAGATCCAGAAATCTTTATCTGAAGGAATGCTTTTTGTGACCCCTTCACCGACTTCAACTGAGGCTGCAGAGATGATCTGTACTCGCTTTGGAATTGATCAGGTTCGCTTCACAAATAGCGGAACAGAATCAACTATGTATGCCGTCCGTGTTGCGCGAGCAGCAACTGAGAAAATGGGAATTCTTAAAGTAGAGGGTGGCTACCACGGTAGCTATGATCCATTTGTAGTCTCTGCAAAGCCTCCAATTAATCATGCAGGAGACGCTGAAGAACCAACACCATACATTGAGTCGAATTTAGTTCCTGGTGATATCTATGTTGTTCCATTTAATAACATTCCTGCACTAGAGCGCATGTTTGAAAAAAATGCTAACAACATTGCTTGCTTTATTGTTGAACCGGTTCTAGAAAATATTGCGATCGTCCTGCCTGATGCAGGCTATCTGGAGCGCGTGCGAGAGCTTTGCGATCAATACAAAGTTGTACTAATTTTTGATGAAGTTAAGACAGGGCTTACTGCAGGAGCACATGGTGCTTCAACTCGTTTAGGAGTTAAGCCAGATCTGATTACTCTTGCTAAATCCATTGGTGGCGGAGTGACAGTTGCCGCTTTTGGTGGAAAAAAGCAGTTCATGGATTTTGTCACTAATGGCAAAATGGCTCACTTTGGTACGTTTAACGGTAACCCTCTTGCAATGGCAGGTGTTCGCGCAGTTGACCGCATTTGTTCAGATGGCGCACTTGAAGCTGCTGAAGCATTAAATCAACAAGCACTCGATCGCATTGGTGCAATTATTGAAGAGTATCAACTGCCGGCTCACACTGTAGGTTTTGGCGTAAAGGGATGCGTTACTTGGTCAACAACGCCAGTTCGCAACTATCGTGATTACAAAGCAACAGACTTTTCCATTGCAGAAGCACATTGGTTATTTGCAATTAACCGCGGAATCATTACGCCACCGGGACTTGATGAGCAGTGGTTAATTTCTTTGGCACATGGCCAAGAGGAGATTGACCTGTTGGTTGAAGACTTCCGTGAGTTCGCAAAGGCTCTACGCGCCTAATATAAAGAAGAAAAGCTCTGCCTCCATGGGACTGGCGTGCCCTCGCGCACTTAGTAAAAAGCTTTATCAGTGGTCCTATAATTAACAATCGGCGCTATTTCTGAGCCTGCGGGGTTGTGTACTCCCTATAAACATGTATTTCCCAAACAAACAGCGATATTCTCTACTAAACGCGGCATCCACAAAGGAAAATGAATTGAGAGTTATCAAAGCATCTGCGGTTGTGCTCTTAGCAAGCATTTTCTTATCCTTACTCTCACCGCATTCAAGTTCTGCCGCCTATTCTGCTGAAGATCTAGTTCGTGAGATTCCAGAATTTGAAGAAACATTAGCTATTTTGATTTCAAAATTACCGATAGAAGAGAAACGGTTAATTGAAATTAAGATTTCGGCTAGAAATCAATGGGGTAGTGATGACCCAGCAGAGATTTATCAACTTTTGTCAAATGATGCCACCCCAGGAGTCCCAAAGGGTTACATTAACTATAGAGATAATCTGGTAAAGGTAAATAGTTCTATTCTTTGGCTTAAGAACCAGATAGCTATTTACCAAATAGAAATTCCAAAAATGAAAGCAGAGTTAGAAAGGTTGAAAGCAGCAGAGGCAACGGCAACGCCCACACCTTCGGCAACGCCCACACCTTCGGCAACGCCCACACCTTCGGCAACGCCCACACCTTCGGCAACGCCCACACCTTCGGCAACGCCCACACCTTCGGCGCAATTTCAAATTAATTATGTAGAGTCTCATCAGAATTTAAAGACTGAAATTTCAATATTGATAAAGAAATATCCAAGTCAAAAGAAGATTCTGACTGTTTATCTAAAAAAGCTAGAAGTTATTAATCCTTTAGATCTAAACAACTCTACTTACATTGAAAAGAATTTACAAGATATTCGATCAAAAATTGAAGTTACCGAAACAATTGTTAATCAGAATGCTAGGACGATAACTTGTGTAAAGGCCAAGAAAATCCTCAAAGTAAGAGATTTGAATCCCAAATGCCCTACGGGTTATAAGAAGGTTGAGAAGTGAAGCGAATTTTTTTCAGCTTAGTTCTAATTTTTTGTCTAATATCTCCAGTAATTTCTCCAGCCAACGCAAAAAATGAAGTGGGAATCTCAAAAACAGAGATTCTCTTGGGCGCAACCAATCGACAAAATACGGCGACAACGTCTTACCCTCAAGATTTTTTCACCGGTGCACAAGCATATTTTGATTATTTGAACAGCAAGGGAGGAATTCAAGGTAGAAAAATCCGCTTGATTTTGAGGGATGATAAAGGTTTGACTCAGTACGCCGTTAATGAGGCCAATAACTTATTGTCACGAGACAAAGTATTTGCACTGTTTAACTCAGCATCATTTACTTCTGGCCACTTGGCGATGGCCAGCTACTTGAAATTAAATGATCGAAATATTCCAAATCTGGCTGTCACTGAGACTTTCTCTCAATTTTCTGATCCAGGCAAGTATAAAACTACTTTTCAGGCTGCACCGAATAATAGACAGGAGTTTGCGGTCCTTCTTCATTTCTTGGAAAAATCTTTCAGTACAACACCATTCAATGCCTCATTACCAGGTGATGACACAAAAACTGATTTTAAGGCAATTCATCAGGCTTCAACGAAGAATTTAGGGACAGTACCATTTAGCTTTCCCAACTCCTTAGGGTGTCCGGGTATTCCATACTTTCAAAACAATGCTGGAGTCCTTAGTCTGTGGAGAACTCATTGTGGGGGCCCACTAGCATCTCTGGTTATTTCTGATGCCTATCCATTGCTCATTCGTGGTAATTCCATTTCAACACCATTAGGGGCATGGCAAGTTGCTTCGACTCTTTCTAAGAATTTGTATGCTAATTTCTATATGCCTCTTCACACTGACTTACAAGATCCTTATATAGAATTTTTCACCAAGGTGTTTAAGGAATTTATTCCTAACCTTGATTTCTCTCTTGAAATTCAAATTGATTCACCAAAGTCTTCTTTTAATTACGTTTCACAACAGATGTATGAGGGTGCTAATTCAGCATATGTCCTGTCTCAAGCTATAGCAGCACTTGGTCCTCAACCTACTCGAGCAGGATTGATTGCTTATCTCAGAGATAATTCAAAATCACTATCCAGTGCAACATTCCATCCTGTCGATTATTCTTCAGGAAGCAATATTGGTAATACAATTCAATACATCGCTAAGTATGATGGAAGTAAATGGGTAAAAGTTTCAGACTACTATCTTATAAACCCAAGTGGCACATCAATACAAGTTGTCTCTCCCCAAAGAAAACCGATATTGCCTGATGGTTTACCTGTTACAAAGAGGGCAGAGCAATCGGCAAACAGCATAACTTGCATGAAGAAAAAAACGACTAAACAAGTGACCGGAACAAACCCGAAGTGTCCTGCGGGATATAAGAAAATGTAATCTATTGCTTGAAGACTTCCGTGAGTTCGCAAAGGCTCTACGCGTCTAATATAAAGAAGAAAAGCCCCCGGTGTGAAAGGCACCGAGAGCTTAACTTGTGCGCGCGAAGGGATTCGAACCCCTAACCTTCTGATCCGTAGTCAGATGCTCTATCCGTTGAGCTACGCACGCTTATTTAATTGTGAATCTTAATACTACCCGCTTTTTTTACTTGCCCCAAACGCCACTTGATGGGCCATATTTGTGGTTTTCCCTGATTGAACGAGTGGTTTTTAGTTCAGATTAGTTCTAAATCGAATCGATGCTCGCGGGAGAAAAACAAAGAGGGTCAGTCCTTGATCTCTTGAGTTTAACCTCGACGGAAAATTTCTCTGGAAATAAGACTTAAAAGTGTCTTTAGGAAAATCAATAGTTGTCGCGGTGAATTTATCTTTCTGCCTTCTCGCTTTAAAAAACTGAAAAAGTGTCTAATGAGAGTGTTTTTACCACGTTGAACCTTCGCAAATTGATCATCATTTAACCATTCGGTTCCCCATAAGTTAGAAATGTTTTGATGTAATGTTCCATCAAATTTTGCAGCACGAGCTAAGGCTGGGGCAAAAACTGCTAATGCTCTTTGATCTTTCTTATCAACAACACCTACTAACCCTTGTTCGCTGGAAAGTAAATATTCTGTTAGCTCCTTCAGATTTACTGATGTCTTTGCATCTGCAAAAACATAATAAGGAGTAGACCCGGATTCAAACTCTTCTAGAACCCATTCGATTGTTATCAGTTGATCTGTAGGAATTGTTTTAAACGTGAACTGTGGATCCTGAGAGAGCCAGTTCCTGATCTCACGAAGATCGGTATACAAATCACCCACTGGTGTGTATCGGCGGTTCAAAAGTGTCCAAGGTGCAAGAAGAGTAAAACTTGCTGTAGATCCTGGGATCGCAAGTAGTTTTTCTCGCAGATTTAAAATCTGTTCAAGCGTTGTATCACGCGCGTCAACTATGACTTGGTATGTAGGGACTAACCAGTTAAATTTACTTTTTTCTCGAATTCGATACATCTGTGGAATGTATTGTGCAAAGGTTGGGTCGTTATGTCTTTGAATCTGATTTTTATGTACTTCCACTGTGCTGTATCCAAGATGCCATGAAAGAGCTTGGCGATCGACCACTGTTCTCAAACCGTTAACAAAAACTCGCCACCCCAGCTCTGTATCTTCACCTGTTATGAGATTACGGTTGTAACCACCTAAAGCTTTCCACTGTTTATTTTTCATAGAAAAAGTTGCACCAACAAAAGCACGATAACCATCAATTCCTGGCTTCTCTAGATCGTTAGTTAGAGAAACTCGCGCCTCCCACAGTTCTTTGCCCCAACTTTCTTTATGCAGGTTTTCAAATCCATCTGTGGTTAGAGCTTGAACCAATTCTTGCGGTGTGTAGTGCCAATCCTTAACAAAACGCTTCCAACCAAGCACAACATAGTCATCGGCATCATGATGCCATTTCATGTGGTGGGCAAGGTGATCTGGTTCAAAAACCATATCTGCGTCAATAAACCACAAGACATCTGTTTTTATCTGCGAAACCATGTCAGAGGTTGCAGCAGTCTTGCCCCACTTACCTTCGCTATTTCTATAGGTAACCAACTTAGTATTTTTAGGACGAATCTTTGGAAGCATAAGTGGCTTCGCACTTCCATCGTCAATGATGTAAACATTAGTTAATTTTGCGGGATAGCTCTGGGCTGAAAGTGAAGCCAGTACTAAATCCAACTTTTCCTGACCATCTCTGCAGGCAATAACAATGCCAACACTAAGCCTTGGTTTTGGTGCGATTACCAAACCATGCGGCCTGGTAAAGCGGAAGGTTCCTAACTTCATTTCTGAACTCCAAAGATTTGATGAGACCAAAGCCCAACAGTTTTTTCATTTATGTTATTTAAATATTTTGAGTAGTTTGTTACATATGTATGGGGTGTAAAACCACGACGGTAGATATACCCAGCCCCAAATGTTCGCCAGATCTTTCCGCCATTACTTGTTACACCGTTTAGAAGAAAATGATCTACTGCAGAACTCCCACTGCCAAACCAACCAGCAGTTTGAGCCGTGGTGCGCTTGGCCAGAATTGTTCCTCCACAGATCCAGTCACTGTAGTGCTCGACTGTTTGCATGCTTCCTCGAGAGAATTTTCGCACAGTTATGTTCAAGGGTTCCAAATAAATATAGTTCATTGCCCGTCCAACAACTTCAGCTCCCGTGTCTAAGGCGGCATCTAGTAAATCTCTCAGGTGCTCTGGGCCGTAATAGTCGTCATCATCCATCTTTGCAATAAAATCACAACTACTTTCCTGTGCCAGTGAAGATAGAATTGTTCCTAAAGTGTTGTCAGCGTCGAATTTTTGAACAAATACTTTTACTTTCCGACGATTAAGAGCAGAGATCTGTTTTTTATGAAGCCCTGTTAACTCAACTGCATGTAGCCCTAATCTCAGTTCAAATGTTGCAAGAGATTGCTGCAACAACTGAGAAAGCAAAGAAGTTAAATCATCCGGGCGGATAGTTGCTACTAAAACAGAAACAGAGGGGTACTTTTTAATTCTTGATCGTCGTTCTTTGCGCAAGCCCTCTATAAAGGCAATTTCCTGCGAAAATGTAGTGAACCGATTCAGAGTATTTGGCTGATTCGATGACATGGGCTAAGACTACCAATAAATAAATGAGCCACTGATAGGATTTAGAAATGTCTGATCAGCAAAAGATGAGGAAAAGACTTAGTAAATTAACGCTGATCTTCGCTATCAAGAGGGTGATTTTAGACGTTATAGATCTATCTAAGTACATCTACTACCGGTTTTTTAATCGGCGCTCAGATAAAAAGTCGAAAATAGTTTTTGTTGTCTCTTTCCCGCGTTCTGGAACACATGCTTTAGGTAGCTTGCTTGCAAACGAAGATGTTGGTTTTCACTACTATGGAGAATTTTTTATATTCAACGCATGGAATTCTCAAGTTGGAAAAATAAATCGTTACTATCCATTTTTTGCATTACGATTTTTCACCGAGTTTCGTGCCCAACGAAAAAAATGGCAGTACCTGCGTTTTGAAAAGACTTCACTAGATGCTGCTCGTACTTTAAGAGCAATCAGTAAGCTTCCGGGAGTTCATGTAATCAAGATATTCCCCCAGCATTTTTCGGATCCTCTCCTTCACTCTTTGATCGCTGAGTTCAAACCACATATTATTTTCTTGCGTCGTAATCACCTTGATAGGTTTGTCTCGCATAAGAAAGCCAATGCGACAGGTAATTGGCATACTTCCGCGACTTCTGCTGTAGAAATAGATCTGAATCCAACTGAGTTTGACCGATTTATTAAGAATTATTCAAAATTTTATGAAGATACCCTTCGTTTTGCAGTGGCTCAAGGGTGTTCGATTCTGGATCTTGAGTTTAAGGATCTTCACAACCCAGAAAAAGTTCGACAAATGCAACAATTTGCTCAGTTTGATGGATTTAAGGACTGGGAAGAGTTAATTGTGGCTCCAACTACCCGCAAGCAAGATAGTTCTAGTAAAGTCCAAGATGACTTCCTTGCTACCACCGGTAAAAGTTATGCGGACTTTGAATTCAAAAGGATTGAGCCATGAATAAAATAGCAGCGATTCTTAAGGAACTCGAAGCAGAATCTATTGAGATTTTTCGCGAAACAGCAGCAAGCTTTCGAAAGCCTGTAATTATGTACTCGATCGGCAAAGACTCTACCGTGATGCTTCATATTGCGAGAAAAGCTTTTTACCCTGCACCTATTCCTTTCCCTCTTTTGCATATCGATACAACGTGGCAGTTTAAAGAAATGATTACCTTTAGAGATGAAATTGTTAAGGAAACTAAATCACAGTTGATTGCTCATATAAATGAAGCTGGTGTGCGAGATAACATCAATCCATTTGATGCAGGAATTTCTGAGTACACCCGAGTAATGAATACCGTGGCTCTTCGTGAAGCCTTAGATTTGCACGGCTTTGATGCTGCCCTTGGTGGATCCCGGCGTGATGAAGAAAAAAGCCGCGCAAAAGAGCGCATTTTTAGTGTGCGAGATCCTGGTCATCGCTGGAATCCAAGAGAACAGCGCCCGGAACTTTGGCGCACCTATAACACTCGTTTGGCTCCTGAACAAACAATGCGAGTCTTTCCTATTAATGACTGGACCGAGGCTGACATCTGGCATTACATATTGCAAGAGAACATAAAGGTAAGTTCTTTGTATCTTGCCAAAGATCGCCCAGTGGTTAAACGCGGAGATCAATTGATTATGGTTGATGATGACAGGTATCCATTGTTAGATGGTGAGAAGCCAACTATGCAACGTGTTCGCTTTCGAACACTGGGTTGTTATCCATTAACTGCTGCCGTTGAATCTAATGCTTCGACTATCGAAGAGGTGGTTGAAGAAGTATTAAATGTGAAGCTTAGTGAGAGAGCTACACGTCTTATAGATGGAGAAAATGAAGACTCCATGGAAAAGAAAAAGACGGAAGGTTACTTCTAATGTCTGGAGCAATTGTTCGACTTCTAACTTGTGGCAGCGTTGACGACGGGAAAAGCACGCTTATCGGTCGTTTATTGGTGGAAACGGACAGCGTCCCACATGACACCATAGGCGCAGCAAAAAAAGTTAGGCGAAGTGGATCAACTATCGCTGCAGGTGAGATTGACTTTAGTCTGCTCACTGATGGTCTTGAGGCAGAACGCGAGCAGGGAATCACAATCGATGTGGCCTACCGTTCTATGAAACTATTAGATGGAAAGCGATTGATCATTAGTGATGCACCAGGTCATGAGCAGTACACAAGAAACATGGTAGTTGCTGCATCCCGTGCTGATATCGGCTTAGTTTTAGTTGATGCAATGAAAGGGGTTAGAACACAAACCCTTAGACACTTAACGATCTGTTCCCTCATGGGTGTTTCTCGCATAATTATTGCGATTAATAAGTTGGATGCCGTCGATTATAAGCAAGAAGTCTTTGATTCTATTTCTAAAGAAGTAAGCCGCGCAGTTGAACGTCTTGATGTTAAAGATATACACATTATTCCAATGAGCGCTCTAGCCGGCGACAATGTTGTTTACAAAAGCAAAAATATGCCTTGGTACTCATCACAAAGTCTGCTCGAAGCTATTCAAGGTTGGGAAAAACCAATCGATAAAACAGCAAGTGGAATGATGCGAATTCAGATGATTGCTCGTGCAGAAAATTTTCGCGGAGTATCAGGAACTGTTAGACGGGGTTCATTTTCTCAAGGTGACGAGATAACAATTTTTCCAAGTAACAAAAAAGCCACAATTTCTTCGATTGTAGTTTTTGAAAATGAGATAAAGCTCGCCAAAACTGAGGAGGCAGTCACTTTGGTTTTAGAGCCAGAGGTTGATGCAACTCGCGGCGATGTTATTGCTCAAAATGCTGATGATTTAGTAGGCGCCGATCGTTTTGCAGCTCATGTTGTCTGGCTCAATGAAGAGGAGTTAATACATTCGCGCTCTTATCTAATGATGAGCGGGCCAACGACAACGCCGGCCATGATCACAAAGATACGACATAAAATCGATGTTAATACAGGCGAGCACCTTTCAACAGAGACTCTCAAAATGAATGAGATTGGTGATGTTGAGGTTGCATCTGATATCCCAATTGTAATGCGACCTTACTTGGATGATCGTGAGTTTGGTAATTTTATTCTTGTAGACCGGCTAACTTTAAAAACTGTTGGTGCTGGAATGATTAAGCACGCACTGCGACGCTCTTCTAACGTTACTCACCAAGATTATGAAGTTAACAAGTTACAGCGAAGTGCGCAGAAAAATCAGAAAGCTAAAGTTGTTTGGCTAACCGGTTTATCTGGTTCTGGAAAATCAACAATTGCTAACGCCCTTGAGAAGCGTCTTTTTGCACAAGGGGTACATTCTTATGTATTAGATGGTGACAATTTGCGCATGGGATTAAATATGGATCTTGGCTTTACATCAACTGATAGAGCAGAAAATGTTAGACGAGTCTCTGAAGTAGCAAAATTGATGGTAGATGCTGGGTTAGTTGTAATTTCTGCACTGGTAAGTCCGTTTGAAGTTGATCGCCAGCGGGCAAAGAGTATTTTTGAAGATGGTGAGTTCATTGAAGTATTTGTCGATACGCCCGTAGAGGTATGTCGATCTCGTGATCCAAAGGGCCTCTATAAGAAATCTGCAGCAGGTGAGATCCCTAACTTCACGGGAGTTGGCCAAGATTACGAACCACCAGTATCTCCAACACTAACCGTTGATGGAACAACACCAATCGATGAAATTGTCGAGAAGATCATTAAGGTTCTTCTGTGAACTGGATAATTTTTGCCCTCGTAGGTAGTACAGCTCAACTCATTGATGGATCACTCGGCATGGGCTTTGGTCTCACAAGCTCAACACTTCTTGTGACTCTTGGCGCATCAGCAGCTGTCGCATCAGCAGCGGTGCACTTTGCAGAAATCGGGACAACTCTTGCATCAGGTGTTTCTCATTGGCACGCGGAAAACATTGATAAAAGAATTTTGGTGCGGCTGGCAATTCCTGGTGGAATTGGAGCCTTTTTGGGAGCAACCTTTTTATCATTTATTGACCTATCAAGTTCAAAGATATTTATCTCTACACTTCTACTTTTCTTAGGATTTCTTCTTCTTTACCGCAATGTGTTTAAATCACAAGGACAGGTAAATATGGTCGAGATTACTAATCCTAATTTTTTAACCTATCTTGGCTTTACTGGCGGTTTTGTTGATGCATCAGGTGGTGGTGGATGGGGTCCAATCGTGACGCCAACACTAATCACTACGACTGCTACCGAGCCACGTAAAGTTATTGGAACTGTGAGTGCGGCCGAATTTGTTGTTGCATTATCTGCATCCCTTGGATTTTTATTGCAGATTTGGCGAATAGATATTGATTGGGCAATTGTGGGCGGTTTAGCTCTTGGTGGTGTGATCGCAGCGCCAATTGCTGCCCGCTTAGTTGGAAAACTACCAGCGCGACAATTAGGAATTGTTGTTGCCTTAGCGATTATTACGCTCAACGCTGTTCAAATTATGCGCGCTTAATTTAAAATCTAAAAGAAATAAATTTCAGCGTGTGCCATTAGATCGTCCCAGGTAATTCCTTTTCGCCTTGGCTTAGATAGTGGCTCTCCCGCTGCAATCTCTGCAGCGTTGATTGCTTCCCAATCCTTTTGTGTAACCACTTTTTTCCCTTTAAGTAAATCTGAAATATCGTCCTTGTTCTTTGGCTGACTTAAATCTTGATTTAGTAGTTCTATGACCGCCGATGCATCAGATTTGTTCGTACCAATCACCCCTGATGGCCCACGCTTGGCCCATCCAACTACATACATATTGCCTTTGACACGACCATCAATATTTACGACTTTGCCCTTTTCAAATGGAATACCTGGAATATCTAATGCGTTATAGCCAATTGCTGAAACAACAAGCCCACAATCGATTGTAACTTCTCCATTTGCTGTTGAAAAGACAACGTCTTTAACGTCCTTATTTCCCTGTATTTCTTTTGGTGAATGAGAGAACAAAAACTCTATTGTCCTATCGTGTTCAGTTTTTTGATTTTGAGCAATAGATAACATCGCATCCAAGTTACTCTTCACATCTTTTTCTGCGGTATCTCCAACTCTGGCAATAGCAGCATTGATTTCATCTTCATTGATAATCACATTTGTATGCTCTAATTTTGGAAGATCACGAAGTTCTGGAGAGGTAAAGGCTGCGTGCTCTGGCCCACGGCGAATGGCAATATAAACTTTTCTGATTTTGCTATTTCTAAATGCATCAATTGCATGATCTGCTGTATCGGTTGGATCTAACTCTTTTGGTTCTAACGCCAACATTCGCGCGACATCCATCGCCACGTTTCCACCACCGATTACTACTGCAGTATCTGATTCCATGGGTACATCAACGTCTGTAAAGTCAGGGTGGGCGTTATACCAAGGGACAAAACTAGCCGCCGATAGTGAGCCGCGTAAATTCTCACCTGGGATACCCAAACTTTTACCCAATGAGGATCCTGTCGCAATAATTACCGCGTCGTATCTGTCTTGTAACTGTTCAACAGTTAGATCTTTTCCGATTTCTACATTTGCAAAAAGGCGAAAATTTCCTCCTGTAGCTATTTTTTCAAATACTTTTGAGACAGTTTTTATCTTTGGATGATCGGGTGCAACACCACTTCGCACTAGTCCCCAAGGTGTCGGTAGACGTTCAAACATATCAATAGCAAAACTGCGCTCTGATACAGAGATGTTATTGAGTGCTTGTGCTGCAAAATAGCCAGCAGGGCCTGCACCAATAATTGCCACTCTATAGAGAGCCACTTTGCACCTTTTTCTACTCGGTAGTAACTCCGTAAGTTTACTTTAGTATGAGAAAGATTACATTGCTTGAATTAACCCCATGTAATACCTTTGCCGAAAGGCTCATACTGCCTTTCTCTTGGAGGATATTCGTGCAATTAGACATTAAGCATCCGGTATTAGCTGCTTGGATTAAAGAAGTGGCTGACTTAACTCAACCTGATGAGATCTACCTTTGTGACGGCACTCCAGAAGAGTGGGATCGATTAACAAGAGAATTAGAAACTGCTGGAACACTTGTCCGATTAAAGAAAAAACCAAATTCTTTTTCTGCGGTATCTGATCCAAGTGATGTAGCGCGAGTTGAGGACCGAACTTTTATTTGCTCCGAAAAAGAAGATGATGCAGGACCCACAAATAATTGGATGGACCCAAAAGAAATGAAAACCATTATGCGTGAGTTGTATAAAGGTTCCATGGTTGGCCGTCGAATGTATGTGATTCCCTTTTGTATGGGTCCATTGGATGCAGATGAACCTAAGTTTGGTGTTCAAATTACCGACAGCGCCTATGTTGTTGTCTCTATGCACATTATGGCTCGCATGGGTAAGAGTGTTCTTGAAAAGTTAGGTACTGATAAATTCTTTGTGAAAGCACTCCATTCGGTTGGAGCGCCATTGGCTCCGGGGCAAAAAGATGTTAAATGGCCATGTAATCAAATCAAATATGTAACTCATTTCCCAGAGGAAAGAACAATCTGGTCATTTGGATCTGGCTACGGCGGCAACGCTCTCCTTGGCAAAAAATGTTACTCATTGCGAATTGCATCAGTAATTGCACGCGATGAAGGTTGGCTTGCAGAGCACATGCTTATTCTCAAACTAACTTCACCGAAAGGTCGAGTGAACTACATTGCGGCGGCATTTCCTTCGGCTTGTGGCAAAACAAATCTTGCCATGTTGGATCCCGTTCTTCCAGGCTGGAAAGCTGAAACTCTTGGCGATGACATCGCCTGGCTGCGCTTTGGTCAAGACGGACAGCTGTATGCAATGAATCCTGAGTATGGTTTTTTTGGAGTCGCTCCCGGAACTGGATGGGCAACAAATCCAAATGCAATGAAAACAATAGATGTTGGCAACACTATTTTCACAAACGTTGCACTCACAGATGATGGAGACGTTTGGTGGGAAGGTGCTACTGAAACACCACCTTCACATTTAACAGATTGGCACGGCAAAGATTGGAGTACAGAGAGTCAAACTCTTTCCTCACATCCTAATTCTCGTTTTTGCACACCCGCAGCTCAATGCCCAATCATTGCTCCAGAATGGCAAGACCCTAAGGGTGTTCCTATCTCTGCAATCTTCTTTGGCGGTCGCCGAAAAACAACTATTCCATTAATCGTGCAGGCACGTGACTGGGAACATGGAGTATTCATGGGAGCCACGTTGTCATCGGAAACCACAGCTGCTGCCACTGGTGCTGTTGGTGTTGTTCGCCGCGATCCTTTTGCAATGTTGCCGTTTATCGGTTATCACGTAGGTGACTACATTGCGCACTGGCTAAAAATGGGTCAAGGCTCAAACGCAGACAAAATGCCAAAGGTTTTTTATGTGAACTGGTTTAGAAGAAGCGCAGATGGTGGATTTTTATGGCCAGGTTTTGGGGAAAACCTTAGAGTTATTAAGTGGGCATTAGAGCGAATTAATGGTGAAGCAGAAGCAGTTGAGACTCCTCTTGGTTTTGTACCAAGCGTTGCAAGTTTTGACATAGATGAAAATCAAACAAGTGTCGAAGTTTTCGAAACTGCATTAAAAGTTAACCGTGAAGAATGGAAGCAAGAGATCCCATTAATTGACGAATGGTTTGAGACTATAGGTAAGAAATTACCAGTTGAAATGAAGCAACAACTTGAGTTGCTCAAATCCAAAATAGCTTAGGAATATTTGATTCTTTAATCGATGAAGATTGCGGGATTAGCCGAGAGCTATCGCCTAAAATTCTTAGGTAAAGCAACGGCTTAAAGGTCCTAAGTGTTCTTGAGCGGAGACGAGGAGATTTGAACTCCTGAAGGCTTTAACACCTTACCTCGTTAGCAGTGAGGCGCACTCGACCGGGCTATGCGACGTCTCCAAGTACAGGGTTAGTTTATCCTAATTATTTTGAGGGAAACCCAAGTTAATTCCGCCGTGGCTTGGATCTAACCAACGGCTTGTAACCACTTTCCCTCGTGTAAAGAAGTGGACTCCCTCAGTACCGTGGGCATGAGTGTCACCAAACAAAGAAGACTTCCAACCTCCAAATGAGTAATAAGCAGTAGGTACAGGGATTGGAACATTGACACCAATCATTCCCACTTGAATTTCATTTTGGAACTTACGTGCTGCGCCGCCGTCATTGGTAAATATTGCCGTTCCGTTTCCATAAGGGTGAGCATTAATTAGTGAAATGCCTTCGTTATAGGTTTTAACTCTGACAACACTTAACACTGGACCAAAGATTTCTTCCTTATAAATGCTCATCTGTGGACTTACTTCATCAAATAAAGTTGGTCCGAGCCAAAAGCCATTAGTTGCCCCATTAACTTTTGGATTACGGCCATCAACAACCAACTTAGCACCTTCGCTAACCCCTGCATCAACAAAGGATGCGACTTTGTCACGATGAACTCGAGTTACAAGTGGGCCCATATCACTTCCTTTAGTTCCATCACCTGTATTGAGTTTTAACATTCTCTCTTTAATTTTTTCAATAAGTGCATCAGCAATTGGCTCTACCGCTACTAATACAGAAATAGCCATGCATCGCTCACCTGCTGAACCAAATCCTGCATTCACCGCAGCATCTGCAGCCAAATTAAGATCGGCATCTGGTAGCACCAGCATGTGATTTTTTGCTCCACCTAAAGCCTGGATCCGCTTTCCCTGCGCTGTGCCTTTTTCATAAATGTATCGCGCAATAGGTGTTGAACCTACAAAAGATATGGATTTTACATCTGAGTGCTCAATTAAACGATCTACGGCAACTTTATCTCCGTGTACAACGTTAAATACACCATCTGGCAATCCTGCATCTTTCCACATCTGTGCAATCAGATTAATTGCCGACGGATCCTTTTCTGATGGTTTGATTATCACGGAATTTCCTGCAGCAATTGCTATTGGGAAAAACCACATCGGAACCATTGCTGGAAAATTAAATGGGGAGATAATTGCAACTACTCCAAGTGGTTGGCGGATTGAGTAAACATCCACGTCGGTTGATGCACCTTCTGTGTATCCACCTTTAAGAAGATGTGCAATTCCGCATGCAAACTCTACGACTTCTTGTCCGCGAGTGACTTCACCCAATGCATCCGATAAAACCTTGCCGTGTTCGGCAGTAATTAAAGCGGCCACTTCTTCTTTGCGAGCATTTAATATCTCACGAAAGGCAAAAAGAATTTGAGTGCGCTTAGCTATTGATGTTGCACGCCATTCTTCAAATGCTTTTTGGGCAGATGCAACTACTTCATCGACAACGGCATTAGATGCAAAATCGACATGACCTGTAACTTCACCGGTCGCAGGATTAAATACCTCACCAGTTCTATCTGCTTTCCCATTCCATGAAGTTCCATTGACAAAGTGTGTGATTCTCATGCATCAGCTCCTGTGTAGTGATGTGAAATAGTTGCAAATGCTTGATCCAAAATAGCTATCCCTTCAAGTGCCTCTTCTTTAGAAACATTACAAGGGGGAACAACGTGCATACGATTGAAGTTTGTGAATGGGAAAACACCTAGTTTTTTGGTAGCTGCAACCAATTCATTAATTGCCGGACTACTTGCGCCATAAGGGGCAAGTGGTTCGCGTGTTTTACGATCGCTAACTAAATCCATGGCCCAAAAAACACCTACTCCACGAACTTCTCCTATTACCTTATGTTTTTTTGCTAATTCCTCAAGTGCTGGGCCGATAACTTTTTCGCCAATCTCGGCAGCGCCTTCAACTATTTTTTCATCGGCCATTACCTTAAGGGTTGCGACAGCTGCGGCACATGCAAGTGGATGACCTGAGTATGTAAGGCCACCGGGAAATACTTTTTGATCAAAAGTGGCAGCAATTGCATCTGAAATAACTACGCCACCTAATGGTACGTAACCTGAGTTAACGCCTTTTGCAAAAACAATTAAATCTGGTGATGCAGTTGAGTGTTGGTATGCAAACCATTTTCCAGTTCTTCCAAATCCACACATAACTTCATCGGCGATCCAAACAATTCCATATTTATCGCATAGAGCGCGAACCCCTTCGAGATAGCCCTTAGGTGGAATTAAAACCCCGGCTGTTCCAACAACTGATTCGATCAGAATTGCGGCAATGGTATTTGGGCCTTCGAGTTCAATTACTTGCTCTAAGTGTTTGAGTGCGCGAGCGCACTCTTGCTCTTCGCTCTCCGCCCAAAACGCTGTGCGATAAAGGTAGGGTCCGAAGAAATGAACATGTCCGTAGGCAAACTCATTTGGCCAACGCCTTGGATCACCAGTTGCTGAAATCGCTGATGTTGTATTTCCATGATACGAACGATAAAAAGATAAAATTTTATGTCGGTGTGTGTGAATGCGTGCCATACGGATTGCATTTTCAACCCCGTCTGCTCCACCATTTGTGAAGAAAACTTTATTTAAATGTGATTCGGCTCTCTCAGTAATTAACTTTGCGGCGTTACTACGGGCCTCATTAGCATGTTGCGGGGCCACGGTCGTTAATAGTTCCGCTTGTTCTTGAATAGCTTTGACAACTTTGGGGTGTTGAAAACCAATGTTTGTAAACACTAGTTGTGAAGAAAAATCTAAGAACTTGTTCCCATCAAAATCCCAGAAGTATGAGCCTTTACCGGTTTGCACTGGCAGTGGAGAAATTAGGCCTTGTGCTGACCAGGAGTGAAATACATGGGCGCGGTCTAGCTTTGAAACTTCTTGACCTCGGGCTGGATCTGGTTGGTTCATCCCCCTATCCAACCATTTTTTGTGCGGTTAAGTAAGTCGTTGGTAGTTCTCACCGCTGCTTGTACTCTCTGCATGTGAATGAAAGCGAAATAACTCAAAACATCAATCCCCAGCGGGCACACGATGTAGCCCCTTCAGAAATCTTTGCTGAGTTTATGAAGTCGGGATGGATACCAACTCCACTTACTGGAATCATTCAAGATGAAGTTGTTGAGTATTGCCGCATGAGGCGTGCTGAATTATCGGCAGCTTTTACAAGAACGAGATTGGTGATTCCAAGCGGATCTGCCAAACAACGCAGTAACGATACTGATTATCTCTATAGACCCCATTCTGCTTTTGCTTACTACACAGGTGTTCAAGGAGCTGAAGCTCAACCTGACTCTGTCCTTGTTATGGAACCAGATGAAAATGGTCATAAACCAATTTTGTTTATTAATCCTCTCTCAACAAGAGAGAGTGAAGCTTTTTATCAGGATGCAAAAAATGGTGAGCTCTGGGTTGGTCGTCGGTTTACAACTGATGAGGCTTCAGAAAGATATGGGATAGAAGTTCGTGAAGTTAAGGATTTACCTAAATTGTTAAAGGGTAAACCAGCAGCGGCTTTACATGGTTATGACGCATTGGTCGACTCTGTAGTTAGAGAGCATGCACGATCTGAAGAGTTAATAAATTTTGTATCGGCTGCCCGTCTTATTAAAGATGAGTATGAAATAGCACAAATGCAAATGGCTGTTGATGCAACTTATCGAGGCTTCAACGATGTAATTAGAGTATTACCAGCAGCCATCAATACTCTTAGGGGTGAACGAGTTATTGAATCAGCATTTCATGGGCGAGCTAGAATTGAAGGAAATGATTGTGGTTACAACACAATTGCTGCATCAGGATCACATGCATGTATTTTGCATTGGAATAGAAATGATGGAGAGATTAACCCCGGTGAATTATTACTACTTGATGCAGGTATAGAGCTTGACTCGTACTACACAGCAGACATCACAAGAACTTTGCCAATTACTGGGAAATTTACCCCCGCGCAAAGATCTCTTTACATGCTGGTTTATGAAGCTCAAAAAGCAGGAATTGCTGCTGTTAAAGCGGGTGTTCCATTCTTGGCAATTAATCAGGCAAGCCATGCTGTTTTGGCACAAGGATTAATTGACTTAGGAATAATAAAATTGAGTCTTGAGGAAGTTATGGATTCTAAATTTGGATTACATAAACGCTGGACGCTGCATGGAGTCAGCCATATGTTAGGAATGGATGTTCATGACTGTGCCCAAGCTAGAGATGATCAATACAAAGACACTCTTTTGCAGGTGGGAATGTGTCTAACCGTGGAACCCGGTCTTTATATCCAGCCCGATGACGAACTGTTTCCACCTGAATACAGAGGGATTGGAATACGAATAGAAGACGATGTGGTTGTAACAGAAGATGGGTGCATCAATTTAAGCCAAGATATTCCCCACCATCCTGATGAAATCGAAGCATGGATGGCTTCTCTTCGGTAGGGCCAAAAGCTGACAAAAAATTAAGCTAGTTCAAGACCTAACCACGCAGCAAGTATTCCAAATCCAAGAGAAATAATGAGATTTGTTGCAGCTTCTTTGTAGCGCTTTAACTCGTATGCCAAATAAATATCTAACATAAATGTAGACCATGTTGTAAAGGCTCCAGCAAAACCGATGGCTAGTAAATCTTGAACTTTTTCACTACTACTAAAAGTTAGTCCGAGCAAAAATGACCCAAGAATGTTAACGAGGAATATTCCATACGGTTTGGTTGTGTACTTTCGAATGTACTGATCAATCATAAACCGTGCAGGTGCACCAACTGCAGCACCAAGAATTATTAGCGTTATCGTCATTTACGTCCTGGAATCACTTTACGTGCAAAAGGTAGAATTAAAATGACTATAAAGAGTGAAAAGAAAATATTTTGTAATAAAAACTCTATGCCGCCTTCACGGGGTTCTAATGATTGCGCCGTTACCGCTGAAAAAGTGGTTAGTCCTGCACAAAAACCTGGAAGCAAAAGAAGACGCAACTGTGTAATCCCGCGACGCTCCATCCAAACAAGTAAGACTGCAGCTAACCCAACTCCAAAAACATTTGCAACAAGCGTGCCTGTGCGATCATTAGGAAAGATTTCACCAACTGCAAACCGAGTTAAGGTTCCTGCTACGCCACCAATTGATACAAGGGCTAAAGAATTCATGGTGTTTTGCTGACTGCAAACTAACTATTTAAACGCTTTATTGGAGACTTACCAATTTGTGAAAGCACGCTCGTTACAACACTAATGATGATGCTAGCAAAGATGGCAGACCAGAAACCATTTACTTCAAACTTCTCACTCCACTGTGATACAAGCATGAGAATAGCTGAATTTACAATGATGAGAAATAAACCCAAAGTTAGAATCACCGCAGGAAGTGTGAGTAGTTTAAGTAAAGATCCTAGAGTTGCATTGAGTAATCCAAAAAGAAGTGCAACCCACAGATAGGTTCCAGGACCACCAGTGACATCAATTCCTGGAACTAACGCAGTTGCAACCCAAAACGAAATAGCTAATGCAGCCCAGCGAATTAACAACCTCATATAGAGATTATAGGCCCTCGCGCTTTCGAATTTTGGTGCCTAACCAACGAACTGGATCGTACTTGATGTCAGCAACCCGCTCTTTCATAGGAATGATTGCATTGTCTGTAATTTTGATGTGTTCTGGACATACTTCTGTACAACATTTGGTGATGTTACACATTCCAAGACCGTGTTCTTCTTGTGCAGTCTTTTTGCGATTCTTTAACATATCTAGAGGGTGCATGTCTAACTCTGCAATTCGAATGAAGAATCGAGGTCCAGCAAATGACTTCTTGTTCTCTTCATGATCTCTAACGACGTGACAAACATCTTGGCAAAGGAAGCACTCAATACATTTACGGAACTCTTGAGATCTCTCAACGTCAATTTGTTCCATGCGAGCTTCACCAGGGGCAAGGTTTTTTGGATGTTCGTATGCAGGAACTTCCATTGCCTTTTTGTAGTTAAATGAAACATCGGTCACTAAATCTTTAATGACTGGAAATGCGCGAAGTGGTGTGATGGTGATCGTTTCATCGTCACCAAATGAAGCAACCTGTGTCATACAGGCTAATCGTGGCTTTCCATTAATTTCCATAGAACATGATCCGCACTTACCGGCTTTACAGTTCCAACGAACAGCTAAGTCGCCCATCTGTGTTGCTTGAACCCGGTGAATTACATCCAGGACTACTTCGCCTTCGTTGGCCTCAACTGTTACATCTTTGAGACCCCCGTCTTTTGAGTCTCCACGCCAGATTCGAAGCTTCACATTACGTGCCATTACTTGGTCCCGCCTTTCGAAGTTTCTTCTGGTGTCATGTATTTCTCCAACTCATGAATATCAAAGAGGTCAAAAAGTTCTTTTGGATATGTTGGTAAAGCTTGTTCGCGGATGTTTACTTTTTCTCCATCAAAAGATGAGATCAAATTGACTTGTCGCCACTTTGTATCCATATCCGGGAAGTCATCACGAGTGTGACCACCACGAGACTCTTCTCTAGTGATCGCAGATTTTGCTGTTGCCTCTGCAACTAACAACATATTGTCTAAATCAAATGCAAGGTGGAAGCCAGGATTAAATAATCGACCGCCAGCTACAGCAACATTTGCGCTGCGCTTTCTGATCTCTGCAATTTTAACAATTGCATCTTTGAGTTCAGATCCTGTTCGAATAATTCCCACAAGGTTGTGAGTGACTTCTTGTAGTTCTGCATGTAATGAATAACTGTTTTCGCCACCTTGGCGATCAAATGGTGCTTGAATTTTTGCTTTTGCTTTTGCAATCGCTGCATCACTGACTGGATTTGCGCCGTTGTTCTTTAGATACTCGATTGCACCCATTCCAGCACGGCGGCCAAAAACCAAAAGATCTGAAAGTGAGTTTCCACCTAGGCGATTTGATCCATGCATTCCACCTGCAACTTCACCTGCTGCAAATAATCCAGGAACACCAACGGCTGCAGCGTTTTCTGGCTCTACTTCCACTCCACCCATGATGTAGTGACAAGTTGGGCCAACTTCCATTGCTTCTTTAGTGATATCAACGCCAGCAAGCTCATAGAACTGATGCCACATTGAAGGAAGACGCTTTTTAATTACCTCTGCTGGAATTCGTTTGGATACGTCCAAGAAGACTCCACCATGCTCAGTTCCGCGACCAGATTTAACTTCGGCGTTAATTGCGCGAGCAACTTCATCACGAGGTAATAGCTCCGGTGGACGACGGTTATTGTCTTGATCTTCATACCAACGATCAGCTTCTGCTTCATTGTCTGCATACTTATCCTTGAAAACTTCTGGAATATATTTGAACATAAAGCGCTCACCAAGGTTATTGGTAAGTACTCCACCTTCACCACGAACTGACTCTGTAACAAGAATTCCGCGAACAGATGGTGGCCAAACCATTCCTGTTGGATGGAACTGCAAGAACTCCATGTCAACTAAGTTTGCGCCAGCTTTAAGGGCTAATGCATGACCGTCTCCGGTTCCTTCCCAGCTGTTTGAAGTAATTTTAAAAGTTTTTCCAACACCACCGGTTGCAATAACAACTGCAGGTGCTTCAAATAATACCTCTCCACCACTTTCGCGCCAGTAACCATATGCGCCAGCAATCTTTCCATTCTCTTTTAATACGTCAGTGATAGTTAACTCTGCAAATACTTTTATTCCACTTTCCATATCGCCAGTGTCGCGTCCATCTTTTTGCTGAAGTGCAACTATTTTTTGCTGCATGGTGCGAATAAGTTCTAGGCCAGTGCGGTCTCCAACATGTGCAAGTCGTGGATATTCATGTCCACCAAAGTTTCGCTGTGAGATCTTTCCTTCTTTTGTGCGATCAAAAAGCGCGCCCCAGGTTTCTAGCTCCCAAATGCGATCTGGTGATTCTTTAGCGTGAAGTTCGGCCATACGGTAATGGCTAAGGAATTTTCCGCCTCGCATGGTGTCTCGAAAGTGCACTTTCCAACTGTCTTTATCGTTGACGTTACCCATTGATGCTGCGGCTCCACCTTCGGCCATAACGGTGTGGGCTTTACCAAATAAAGACTTACAAATGATTGCTACTCGCAAACCAGCTTCGCGTGCTTCTACCGCTGCCCGTAAACCTGCACCACCGGCACCGATTACAAGGACATCGTATTTATGGCGTTCTAGAGTCATAGTCGATTTTCCCTTTAGAAGAAGTAGAAGTTAGTCCATGCGCCAGTTGCAACTTGGCGAACATAGATATCGGCGAATGCAACGGCTGCTAATGAATACCATGCAAAGTTTTGATGCTTTGCATTCAGTACTGAAATTTTTGTCCATAGTTTGTAGCGCACTGGGTGTTTTGAGAAGTGCTTGAGGCGTCCACCAATTGTGTGACGGCATGTATGGCAAGAAAGAGAGTAGAGCCACAACATCGTTGCGCTTAATGTTAAAACAATTGAGCCAACACTCATGTGGCCCCAATCTCCTTCTGCATTTCTAAAGGAGATCACTGCGTCGTACGTAAGAATGATGTTTAAAACTAACCCTGCATAGAAGAACCAGCGGTGAGCGTTCTGAAAAATTAATGGGAAGCGGGTTTCACCGGTGTACTTCTCATGAGGCTCTGCAACTCCGCAAGCTGGAGGTGATAACCAAAATGAGCGGTAGTAGGCCTTACGGTAGTAATAACAGGTCATTCTAAAACCTAATGGGAAGATCAAAATGATAAGTGCTGGCGAAAGTGCAAAGTTGAAAATCTGGGCACTCACTGGGGTAAAGCCAAGAATTGTTGCACCTGGTTCGCACGCTTCAGACAAACATGGTGAATAAAAAGGTGAGATTAGATGTGAGTCTTTTACAAAGTAATTGTCATTTTCAAAGGCACGGAAGGTTGCATAAATTACAAAAGAGATCAGTACAGAAAATGTTAGAAGCGGTTCTAACCACCATTTATCTGTGCGCAGCGTGCGCTTATCAATCTTGGCGCGCGTTGGCGAAAAAACACCTGACATCTGCAACTCCCTTGGTACTGCCTATGGATTTAGTCCTTAAATCACCTTGGGTAATTGTGCGCTTGCTGGGAAAATTTCGCTAGGTGTACTTGTGCGTGGGACCTATGAACTAACCCACATAACCAGTGATTGGCCAATTAGTAGCCCTTAACCACAGGTGAAAGAGAAAAATGGCGGAGGGCGTGGGATTTGAACCCACGATACTTTCGTATGCCGGTTTTCAAGACCGGTGCACTCGGCCGCTATGCGAGCCCTCCGTGGGAAAGATTACCTGACTTTGGGGCTAGCGAAAAATCCAAGCGTTGTTTAACCCGAAGGCGGCAGCAGGTTTGTTTGTTCTTTAACTTCTACGGATTTTTAGGCGGGTAGATCTAGCAATGCTTCAATTATTTTTGCCACACCATCTTGTTCACAAGGTTCAGCTACGTCTTTTGCATGAAGAGGGGCCTGTGGATGACCATCACTAATTGCATAAGAACGTGATGTCCATTGCAACATTGAAAAATCATTTGGATTATCGCCGAAGCTAACGCAGTCATCTGCTGTTAATCCAAGGCGTTTGGCCATCATCTCTAATGTTGCACCTTTCGAAACATTGAGCGCAGAGATTTCAATCAAAGAATCATTTGCAGCAGAGTGTGTAACGGTTGCTAAATCTCCAAGGGTTTTATGAGCGATTGCTACCATTTCATCAGATGTATATTCAAGATTGCTACAACGTCCAAGTAGCTTTAAGGCTGGGACCCTAACTCCATCTTCGATTCGCTCTATCCCTACATTATCTAAACCAATGTCCCACTTTGGTATGTAACCAATTTCTCTCTGGTAGTGATCGTTAGATTCAACAGCAAATGAGATTTCAGGCATCGCAGTTCGCATGCGTTGCACAATCTCTGTTTGATCATCGATAGAAATCATCCACTCTTCTAGAATCACATCGTTGATTAAGTCATACAACATCGCGCCGTTACAGCAGATTGCTGCACCAAAACCAAAAGCATCCCGGATCTCACCCATCCATCTAGGAGGACGGCCAGTCACGAAAAAAACATGAATTCCTAATTCTTTGGCGCGGGTAAATGCATCAATTGTTCTTTGGCTTATTACACCCTCGTGCGAAACGATTGTTCCATCAAGATCTGTTGCAATTAACTTAGGTCTTTTGCTCACACCAGCTCAAATCGTTTTGTACCTAAAAATGGCTGCAAGGCAGCTGGAATATTTACTGTTCCGTCAGCATTTTGGTGATTTTCTAAAATTGCAACAATCATTCGTGGAATCGCCACTAGCGTGCCGTTTAATGTCGCAACTGTTTTTGTCGCGTCATTTTCTTTAAATCGTATATTCAATCGACGTGCTTGAAACTCTGTGCAGTTTGAGGTGCTGGTTACTTCTCTATATGAATCTTGGGTTGGTATCCAGGCTTCGATATCAAACTTACGATTTGCACTTGATCCAAGATCACCAGATGCAACATCTATCACGCGATAAGGAATCTCCATTGCATTAAGGAAATCCTTCTCCCATTGCAGTAAACGTAGGTGCTCTTCTTTTGCTTGATCTGGATGACAAAAAGAAAACATTTCAACTTTATCAAACTGGTGGACGCGAATTATTCCCCGGGTATCTTTGCCATATGTTCCAGCTTCTCTGCGAAAACAAGTTGAGTAGCCGGCATAACGCAATGGAAGTTTCTCTGAAGAAAGTATTTCATCCATATGCATCGCAGCTAATGGGACCTCTGATGTGCCAACTAGATAAACATCATCTTTTTCAAGGTGATAAACATTTTCTGCCGCTTGCCCTAAAAATCCCGTGCCTTCCATTGCTGCTGGATTAACAAGAACTGGTGGTATTACTGGAGTGAAGCCTGCTTTATTGGCTAAAGTGATTGCATAGTTAACTAATGCAAATTCAAGCATCGCTCCAACACCTGTTAAATAGTATGAACGAGATCCTGCCACTTTGGCACCTCGCTCTGTATCGATTGCGCCTAGCAATTTTCCAAGCTCGACATGATCTTTGGGTTCAAAATCAAAAACTCTTGGCTTGCCAACATTTTCAATGACAACAAAATCTTCCTCTTTACCAACTGGTGCTTGAGGATCAATTACGTTTGAGATCTGTGTGATGAGTGTTTTGGCTTCAACTTCAAATTGGGTGCGCTTTACATCGGCATCTTTAACTTTGGCTGCTAGCGCTTTTGCGCTTTCCAGTAGGGCTGCTTTCTCTTCCCCTTTTGCTGCTGCAACCGACTTTGACAAAAGATTTTGTTCTGCTCTTAGAGTTTCAAATTGATCGAGTGCTGATTTACGAACTTCATCTGCCGCTAATGCTTTTTCAATAATCGAAACATCTTCACCGCGCGCTTTTTGAGATGCACGAACTACATCTGGATTTTCGCGTAGAAACTTGATGTCGATCATTTACTTAACCTTTTCTCGTGGATACGAACCTAGGAATCGGATCTCTTCGCAGATGGCCCGTAGGCTTTCTATTGCCTCCTTTACGGGGGCATCAGCAATGTGACCTTCGGCGTCAATAATGAAATGGTAATGGCCAAGTTCTAAACCAGTTGGACGTGACTGAATAAATGTTAGGTTGATATCGCGCTTGGCAAACTCTGTCAATATATCTAGCAATGCTCCTGCGTGATCCATGCCGATAAAGGCTGCAATTGATGTTCTATCCCAACCGGTATTTTTTGGAACCGTTCCTGGCTTTGAAACCACAATGAAACGAGTAATGGCACCTGCGTTATCAGCAATATTGTCTGCAATCACTCTAAGTCCATAATGGGCTGCCGCCACTGGTGCTGCAATAGCCGCGTCAAACTCACCTCGTGAAATTGCCTCTGCAGCTGCGGCTGTTGATGATGTTGAGATTAATTCTGCATCTGGGTAATTAGTTGCGACCCATATACGACACTGCGCTTCGGCATGCGGGTGTGTTGCGATACGACGAATGTCAGTTGTGTCTTGCTTAATCATTAGCGCAAAAGAAACGGGCAACGTAACTTCGCCGACAATTACTAAAGGTTCACCGGTTGCTAACTCATCTAGTGTGCGTGCAACCACGCCTTCGATTGAGTTTTCAATTGGGACAAGTGCAAAATGTGCCTTACCAAGTCGAACAGCATCTAAGGCCGAAGTGACATTGGCGTATGGAATAAGTGAATCATTAGAGGAAGTGATCTTTTTTAAAGCCGCCTCAGTAAAAGTCCCTTTAGGACCGAGATAGGCATATGTACTCACTTGCTAATGATACCCGAGTACTGACCTCGCATTTGACGGGTTGTTTGTGATCAATACATCCACGCCATTGTCAGCGCAAAAGAGCACATCCTTAGCATCATCAACGCTCCAAACAAACAATTGCCGTAGATCCTTCTTTAAAGATGCATTCTTGGTAAAGGCAGAGATGCTGGGGCCAATAGCTGTAGCTGACGTAAACCTGCGCATTGGCAGTGAGTAATTATCATTAAGTAACGCCACTGTTTTTTGTTCTGGATTTATCTTTCTTATCTTCTCGATTGCTAACCAAGAAAATGACATGATGTAAATCTGCGCTAAAGCTTTTTCTTGTGAGAGCAACTGCATAACCGCTTTTTCCACAGCATTTGCAGTCGGCACAGGATGTTTGGTTTCTATTGCCATTTCTTTCTTAAAATCTCTCGCCAAAATCAGAAGCTCGTCCAATCTGATTACTCCTGGATGTTCTCGTTTAATCTCACTAAATGTTGAATCTGCAATTCTGGCTTTGTTTCCGGTTAAGCGTTTGAGATCTGGGTCATGCCATAGAACTAGTTGATTATCTTTAGTTAATCGAACATCACATTCAAAGCCATCTGCGCCCTCTTCGATGGCTGCCTTATATGCCACCAAACTCATCTCAGGAAATTTAAGGGAAGATCCACGGTGCGCGTAAATCTTCACCTTTGAAGGTTACACCGTTAGGCTTATGTTCTATGAGCGCCAATTATTTTCAATCATCAGCGCGCTCAGCCCTTGGTTTAGTTCGCCAGGGTAATGAAGATTCTGCATTTCTTTCTCCACAGTTAATCGCTGTGGCCGACGGCATGGGTGGTCATGCTGCGGGAGAAGTAGCATCAAAAATCGCAGTCAAAGTTTTGCATTCTTTGGTGCCGACTCTTACTGCGCACGAAATTGATGAAGACTCAGTTGAAGATTTACTGATGCACTCCTTGCACAGCATTGATTATGAAATTGCTGCAATAACTGAAGAAGATATTGATAAACGTGGAATGGGTACAACATTGACTGCGTTACTTATCAGAGATGAAAAGATTGCTTTATTACATGTTGGAGATTCACGTTGTTATCGTTTACGTTCAAATGCAATTGAACAATTAAGTGTCGACCATAGTGTCGTTCAAGAACTATTGGATCAAGGTGCAATCACACCAAAAGAGGCGATTGATCATCCCCAAAGATCCATGCTCACTCAGGCACTTCGTGGCGACGGTACAACTACTCCTGTGCTACAGATTTACGATGTTAAAAAAGGTGATCGCTATCTTCTGTGTTCTGATGGCTTGTCTGGCGTTTTGACTGAAAAGGAAATCAAAATCGGTTTGAGTAAATCCGACAAGAATGAGGCTGTGAAATTTTTAGTTGATGCAACTTTAGAAAATGGTGCCCCCGATAACGTCAGTGTTGTTATCGCAGATATCGCTGATATTACTGATGGAAAAACTGAGTTTTTTGGGGCCGCTAATGATAAATAAGTTAATTGGTGAGCGATACAAAATTGGTGAAATGATCGGTACTGGCGGAATGGCTGATGTTTACATTGCCGATGATGTTCGGCTTTCTCGAAAAGTCGCCGTGAAGGTGTTGCGTAGTGATTTAGCGCGTGATCCAGCTTTTGTTGGTCGGTTTAGAAAAGAAGCATTCGCTGCTGCAAAGTTAAACCATCCAGGAATTGTTGCTGTCTACGACTCTGGTGAAGAACCTGCTCCATATATCGTTATGGAGCTAATTACTGGACACACATTGCGCGAACTGATTCATAAAGGTGAACGTGTTCCTTTAAAGCGCGCTATTGAAATTGGCGAGGGAATTTTGGCTGCACTTGAATACTCTCACCAAAGTGGAATTGTTCACCGTGATATTAAGCCTGCAAATATCATGATTACAGATCACGGTGATGTGAAGGTGATGGATTTTGGAATTGCTCGAGCCCTTGCTGACCTTGGAGCAACATTAACAAGTACATGGAATGTTGTTGGAACTGCGCAATATCTTTCACCAGAGCAGGCACTTGGTGAAGTTGCAGACCTGCGAAGTGATATTTATTCAACGGGTTGTTTGTTATATGAAGTATTAACGGGCCAACCACCATTTACTGGCGAAACCCCTGTTGCCATTGCATATCAACATGTTTCTGGAGTTTTAATAGCTCCAAGTAAAATTATTCCTGATTTACCTGCAGGTGTGGATACTTTGTTAGCTGTTGCTTTGGCTAAGAATCCAGATGAGCGTTATCAATCGGCAGGTTTGATGCTAGATGATCTTTATAAAATAAAATCAGGATCAGTTGTAACTACAAAAATTGCAAAGCCAGCAATTTCCCGCCGAAAGCTACTGATTCGAGTTGTTGGCGCAGTAGCTGCAATAGCTGTTCTCTCTGCTGGGTTTTTATTAGCCCGCCCGGCTTCTGATCCGTCGGGATTGCCTCAACTTCCAAACGTAGTTGGCTTGTCCCAACTTGAAGCTGAAACATTGTTAAAAGATTATGTATTAACAATTACTCGTGCACCTGATGGCAGAATTCCAAAAGATCGAGTTGCAAGCCAATTCCCTCTTGCAACAACTAGGGTTCAAAAAGGTTCTGGTGTTGTGTTAACAATTTCAAATGGTCCCGGAGATTCCATTGTTCCGATTGATCTAGTTGGTATGTCACTCATCGATGCGCGTACAGCCTTAACTTCTGTTGGCTTATTAGTAACAGCCACAGAGGCTGTTCCATCTGACGAACCACAAGGAACAGTATTAAAAGTGACTCCAGAGCCAGGTTCGACCATCACTGCCGGCACGGGTGTTGTCTTACAAATTGCAAGTGGTCAGGTTATTGTTCCCTCTTTAATTGGAATCGATGCCTCGCAAGCAAGAACTCTTTTAGTCCAAGCCGGTTTTTTAGTAAATGAAGTTGAAGGCTACGATGCTAATCAGTCTTTAGGTACTGTGATTCGTCAAGCACCAGATGCAGGTGTGACTCAAACTATTGGTAAATCTGTCACGATAGCAATTAACACAGCTCCAAAGTAAATAAATATTGAATTTAGATACTGTCTAAAAAATTAGCTCCTTGGTTTACTAGAACTAATTACTGGAGATAATCCCACTGCCTTCTTTTGTGCATTTTTATCCCCGCACATCTCTAACCAGTTAGCCAGCATGTGGTGACCATGTTCTGTTAAAACCGATTCTGGATGGAACTGCACTCCTTGAATTGGAAGTGATTTGTGTTGTAACGACATAATTAATCCAGACTCTGTCGATCCAGTTATTTCTAAATCTGTTGGGATTGAATCTTTTTCAACACACAGAGAGTGGTAGCGCGTAGCTGTAAATGGTGAGGGTAAATCGTTTAAAACACCTTGCTGTTTGTGAAAAACCGATGAAGTTTTTCCATGTAGTAACTCAGGTGCTCGCGAAACGGTTGCTCCAAAGGCAACTGCGATAGCTTGATGACCTAAACAAACTCCAAACAACGGAATAGATTTTTCGGCGCAGTATTTGATCATTTCAATCGAGATGCCTGCTCGCTCTGGCGTGCCCGGGCCAGGAGAGACTAAAACTCCATCGTAATTATCGGCTTCTTCTACTTCTATGGCATCGTTTCGAACAACCGTACAATCGGCCCCAAGTTGTTGCAGATACTGAACCAAGTTAAATACAAATGAGTCATAGTTATCGATGACCAGAATCTTTGTAGCGGTAGAGATACTTTCCTTAGATGTGGCCATGGGAACATTCTCGCGCATGGTGTATCTTTCGTGTATGCCAAAATCAAGACTTCGTAAAAAAGTTGAAGAGCGCCGCGCCCACACACAGGATGTTGCCGTTCATACTCCAACAGGACCTTTAGAGAGCCCAAAGTGGTTGGCCCCAACAATGGTTAGTTTTTTTCTAGTTGGATTAGCCTGGATCGTTACTTTCTATGTGACAGAGACTCGTTACCCAGTCCCAGGTGTTGGTGCATGGAACATGATCTTTGGATTTGCCTTCATTGGTGTTGGCTTTTCACTAGCCACTCGTTGGCGCTAACCTCACACTAATTACACGGTTGTAATTCGATCCACATTGTGGGTAAACCCTGTGGATAAGTTATCTCTTATTTAAAACTATCTGCGACGTTATATAGCCGCCGATGAGGCCACCTAGGTGAGCTCGCCAATCGACTCCGCCTAGTGCAAATCCAAAAACAAAGTTCAAGCCGATGATTACAACTATTGATCGTATGTCTGCTCCGATTCGTTTTCCAACAACAATCATCGCTCCGAAAAGTCCAAACACCGCACCTGATGCGCCAACTGACGCGCTATAAATCGATGCGAAATAAGACGAAGTCAGAGAACCAGAAAGTAGTGATGCGAAAAAAATTATAAGAAACTTATTTTTTCCAAATGCCTCTTCTATGGGATTTCCAAGAACCAGAAGTGCATACATATTAAAGCCAAGATGTAAGAGTCCACCGTGTGTCAAGGCAACAGTAAACAACCGATACCACTGGTTGGTTGCACTGAGATAATCAATACTTGGCAAAAAAAGTTGTTGTTGAATTGAGGGAACTAAAAGCTGAACCAGATAAGCACCGCAAATAATTGCGATTAGTGAGTAAGTGGCAGAGCGTTTAAGCGATGGAAACACTATTAATTGTGATGTCTTGAGCTGGTTTATCTTGTGCCCCAGTCTTTGCTGTGGCGATTGCATCTACCACTGCCTGGCTTGCTGAATCCTTGACTTCACCAAAGATGCTGTGTTTACGATTTAACCAAGTTGTTGGTGCAACAGTAATAAAGAACTGTGAACCATTTGTTCCTGGGCAACTGTTAGCCATTGCAAGAATGTAAGGGCGATCAAAAACTAATTCGCCGTGAAACTCATCATCAAAACGATAACCAGGTCCGCCTGTTCCGCGACCAAGAGGATCTCCGCCTTGAATCATAAAACCGTCGATGACTCGATGAAAAATAGTTCCGTCGTATAGCTTTGCAGTTGTCTTCTTGCCATCGCGTGGATCGGTCCATTCTTTTGCACCAGTTGCGAGTTCAACAAAGTTAGCAACAGTCTTTGGTGCATGGTTTGGAAATAATTCAATGACAATGTCACCGAGAGATGTGTGAAGGGTTGCTGTCTTTACATTTTTTAGATCTGTCATGTGGAGACCAGGGGAATCGAACCCCTAACCTCTGCCTTGCAAAGGCAGCGCTCTACCAATTGAGCTAGGTCCCCGTATTAGAACGGGTGGGCCCAGGTGGACTTGAACCACCGACCTCTT
>CAEZVW010000001.1_pt1 | contig 67091 bp, 72 predicted proteins | sample 7264851 | NCBI WGS metagenome assembly CAEZVW01 (sample SAMEA6813867, study PRJEB35770) | freshwater metagenome | biome: Freshwater; feature: Freshwater reservoir; material: water | place: Czech Republic | collected 2017-07-26 | depth 0.5m m | reverse complement strand
GATGCCATCCAAGGTGCGATTTCATCCTTTTTGCCAGTCAAAACATTAATCACTCCTGCTGGTAAGTCACTGGTTGCAAGAACCTCTGCAAAGCTCATCGCAGATAATGGGGCCTTTGTACTTGCAAGGACAATTACTGTATTTCCAGAAGTTATCACTGGGGCAATAGATTCAATTAAACCCAGAAGAGATGGGTTCTCAGGTGCTACGGCTGCCACAACTCCCATGCTTTCAGGAATTGTGAAGTTATAAAAAGGACCAGCAACAGGATTGTTTGCGCCAGTGAGAGAAGAAATCTTATCGCTCCATCCGGCATACCAAACTAATGTGTCAATCGCTTGTAGAACTTCTTTCTCTGCCTTTACTTTTGTGACACCAGTTGTGATCATGATTTCTTGAACAAACTCACCTGTTCGAGCTTGCAGCATCTCTGCAATTCGATACAAAATCTGTCCACGGTTATATGCCGTTGCTTTACTCCAGCCATTATGAGCAGCGCGTGCTGCAACAACTGCTTCGCGTAAATCTTTTCTTGAAGATTGACATGCATTGGCAAGAAATGCACCTTTAGAAGTTTTCACTTCATATGTACGACCAGATTCACTGCGAGGAAATGCTCCGTTGATAAAGAGTTTGTAGGTTTTTTTCACATCAATGCGATCACTCATCACATAACCCCCTTCTCATTAGAAACTGATTTGAGATATGCAGCCAAACCATGGCGTCCACCTTCGCGACCCCAGCCCGACTCTTTATACCCGCCAAATGGCGAAGTTGGATCAAACTTGTTAAATGAATTCGTCCAGATAACTCCAGCCCTTAGTTGTTGAGCCGCCCACAACGTTCGGGAGCCCTTCTCGCCCCAAATGCCCGCAGACAGCCCAAATGGGGTGTTATTTGCCTTCTCAATTGCCTCTTGGGGGGTACGGAAAGTTAGTACTGAAAGAACTGGTCCAAATATCTCTTCGCGTGCAATTCGGTGCGCCGAAGTAACTCCAGTAAAAATCGTTGGCGCAAACCAATAACCCTTTTTAGGGAGTTCACATGCTGGGCTCCAACGCTGCCCACCTTCGGCATCCCCAACTTTTGCAAGCTCTACTATTTTTGCAAGCTGCTCTTTGCTATTTATCGCACCAACATCTGTGTTTTTATCCATGGGATCACCAACACGGATTTTCTCCATACGCTTTTTTAGCTTATGTAAAACCTCTTCTGCGATGTTTTCCTGCAGAAGTAATCGGGATCCAGCACAACAAACGTGACCTTGGTTAAAGAAAATACCATCAATTATTCCCTCAACTGTTTCATCGATGGCGGCATCTTCGAAAACAATATTTGCCCCTTTGCCACCTAACTCTAAAGTAACACTCTTTTTTGTGGGTGCAACTGATCGCGCAATAATTTTTCCAACTTCAGTTGATCCAGTAAATGCGATTTTATCGATGCCTGGATGATTAACAATTAAAGCACCCGTTGATCCATCACCGGTGACAATGTTTACAACACCAGCAGGCAGTTCGGCCTGTTGGCAAACTTCAGCAAACAAAAGCGCAGTTAGTGAAGTTGATTCAGCAGGTTTTAGTACAACCGTATTTCCGGTGGCTAACGCTGGTGCAACTTTCCACGCCAGCATTAATAGAGGGAAATTCCACGGAATGATCTGTCCTGCAACACCCAAAGGTTTTGGTGAACTACCAAGGCCTGCATATTCGAGCTTGTCTGCCCAACCTGCGTGATAGAAAAAATGTGCCGCGGCTAATGGAATATCAGTATCGCGTGATTCGCGTATAGGTTTACCGTTATCTAAAGTTTCCAAGACAGCAAACTCACGAGCTCGCTCTTGTAATATGCGTGCAATTCTAAAAAGATATTTTCCACGTTCTTTGCCAGGCATCTTTGACCATGTTGAGTTGTAAGCCTTACGCGCTGCTTTAACAGCAGCATCGACATCACTCTTGCCAGCCAAAGCAATTTGGCTAAGGATCTCTTCAGTGGCGGGATTAATCGTTGGAAAATGCTTACTTCCGGCAACAAACTTTCCACCGATGAAGTGACCGTACTTTGGCTTAATGTTGGTGATAGCGCGTGACTCTGGAGCCGGTGCGTATTCAAAACTCATCGATTGCTCCATTTCTTTTTAACCCTCATTGTCAATTAATCCACACTCACATAGGTAGGACTAGCGTAGTAGCCATTATCCATTTTCATTCGCTGCATCAATAGATCATTGAGCAGTGCGCTTGCTCCTATACGAAATAACTTTGAATTGAGCCATTCTTCGCCAGCAGTCTCTTTGACTAGCACCAACTGCTTAATCGCATCTTTTGTATTGCGAATTCCACCGGCCGGCTTGACCCCGATTCGTTTTTGAGTCATTTCGTAAAAATCCCGAACCGCTTCTAGCATTACCAAAACAACAGGAGCAGTAGCAGCAGGTGCCACCTTGCCTGTTGAAGTCTTAATGAAGTCAGCTCCTGCAGCCATTGCTAAAAATGAGGCTTTTCGTACATTGTCATATGTAACCAACTCGCCAGTTTCAAAGATAACTTTGAGATGGGCTTTATCACCACAAACCTGTCGAATGGTGACAATCTCATTGAAAACATCAATTAATCTTCCCTCTAAAAATGCTCCACGATCAATGACCATATCTATTTCACTAGCACCAGCATTAATTGCATCCTGAGTATCTAGAACTTTCACTTCAATAGAGGCACGTCCCGATGGGAAAGCAGTTGATACGGCAGCAACGGGTACATGTTTACCGCCAATTAAATCAAGATGCTTTCGAGCCACACCAACCATGTCGTTATAGACACAAATTGCACCAACACTTGGAACGCTGGAATCTGTTGGGTCAGGCCGCACAGCTTTTGTGCAAAGAGCTTGGACCTTGCCTACAGTATCTGCACCTTCCAAAGTTGTTAGATCAACCATTGAAATAGCAGTATCTATTGCCCATCGTTTTGAAGTTGTCTTAATACTTCTTGTCGCAAGCATTGCCGCACGGGCATTTGCTCCAACTTGATCAACACCAGAAAGTTTGCTCAAATATGTTTTAAGCGATGCTTCACTACCATCAACTAATCCGTAAAAATTCACGATAGCAATTCCTTCAACGATGGTCGTAACTGACTTAAAATCTCACCTGCGATTTTTGAATTCTTTTCAATGACCTCAATGTAACACTTGAGCTTTGCTTCAGTCCCACTTGGACGAATAATGACTCGTATTGATCCTTCGAGCCAGATTCGCAATCCATCCGTTGCCGGTAATCCATCTGTTGGTTTCGATAAATCCTCAAGAAGTGTGACTTGCCGGCCGGCAATCTGAAGTGGTGGATTGCTGCGCAAAGAGGAAAGTAAATCCTTAACCTGGCTAATCTCTTTGACTCTAATCGAGATCTGCTCTGTTGCATGATATCCATGCATACTCCAGATATCGCTGAGAAGATCCAGAATAGTTCTTCCATCCCGTGCTAAATCTGTGGCAATCTGTGCAATAAAAATAGCAGCAGAAATGCCATCTTTGTCATTAACAGTTTCAGGATCAACGCAGTAACCAAGGGCTTCTTCATATCCAAAAGAGAGATTTTGGATCTTTGAAATCCACTTAAATCCAGTCAGTGTTTCTTGGAACTTTATGGATTGGTTTTGAGCAATCTTTTTTACGATTGTTGAAGAGACTATGGAATTGGCAAAGACTCCTTGGTCACTTTCTTGGGAGATAACGTGAGCAAAAACTGCACCCAACTCATCACCATGAAGAATTCTCCAACCAACTATTGGATCTTGGATTGCAACTGCGCAACGATCTGCATCTGGATCGGTTGCAATCACCAAATCTGCGTGAGATTTTTTTGCCAACTCTATGGCTAAATCCATTGCACCCGGTTCTTCAGGATTTGGAAAAGCAACTGTAGGAAAATCTGGATCGGGTTGGGCCTGCTCCACAACTAGCTGCGGAGGATCAAATCCAGCTGCTTTAAATACCGAGAGAAGCGTTTGGGTTCCTACTCCATGCATAGCTGTGTAAACAATCTTTAATTTTCCCGGATTCTGTGCCAACCGAGCCGTTCGAGAAACGTATTTTTCAATCAATTGGTCATCAACAATGTTCCATTTATCTGCTCGCAGAAGGTTCTTAGCTGAAACAACTTTTGATATTTCATCAGCGATCAATGAATCTGTGGGTGAAGTTATTTGAGAGCCCCGATATGTAATCCCATCTACTGTTCCTCCGAGGTAGACCTTAAAACCATTATCTTCTGGTGGATTGTGACTAGCCGTGACCATAATTCCAACGTCACAACCAAGTTCTTTAGTTGCAAAAGCTAGAACAGGAGTCGGTAATGGATGTGACAAAACCATTGTTTTCATTCCGGCACCAGAAAAGATCTGCGCGGCTTCAATTGCAAACTCCTTAGATCCATGACGGGCATCTTGTCCGATAACAACTGATTTCAGACCATGTGATTTCATGTATGCAACTAATCCTGCAGATGTTCGGGCAACAACTGCTCTATTCATTCCGGATGGACCAGGGCGAACTGGGCCACGCAACCCCGCGGTACCAAACTGCAAGAAACCACTAAAAGATGCGCGAAGCTCTATTTCATTATTGGAATCAAGCCAGCTTTGAAGTTGGGCAGCAGTATTCGCATCTGGATCATCGAGAATCCACTCATTAACTTCCTGTAAAAAATTTTGGTCCATAGTGTCAAAGTAACTTTGGAATTACACCTTTAAGGAGAGAGCCCATTCGATCGGCGGCGGCTTTGCCAGCAGCAATAACTTCTTCATGGTTTAACTTCTCACCAGTAACACCAGCTGCAGCATTTGTTACCAGTGAAATTCCAAGAACCTCTGCGCCAAGTGCATGCGCAGCTATCGCCTCAGGGACTGTTGACATTCCTACCAAATCTGCACCCATAGTTCGCATCATCAGAATCTCTGCAGGAGTTTCATAGGTTGGTCCACGCCAGTGAACATAGACGCCCTCTTGAAGAGTTGAATCCTCTTTTTTAACAATCTCACGGATTCGCTTGCTATAAAGGTCGGTTAGATCTACAAACGTTGCACCAGATAATGGCGAAACAGCAGTTAAAGAGATGTGGTCACGGATTAATACTGGTTGACCAACTTTGTAAGCTGTATTGATTCCACCACATGCATTAGTCAAAATAATTATCTTGCAACCAGCCTTGACTGCTGTTCGCACACCATGAACTACCGGTTCAATTCCTTTACCTTCATACAAATGAGTTCGGCCTAGAAATACAAGTGCACGCATTTTTTTGTCACCTGCGTCGATTTCATAAGATCGAACCTTGCCCGAATGGCCTTCGACAGCAGGAGATAAGAATCCGGTCAACTCGTCAGCGTTACATTCAAATGCCGGTACGCCAAGAGCATCAACGGCGCTTACCCATCCAGAACCCATAACAAGTGCAACATCATGTTTAGCGATACCAGTTTTCTTAGCAATTTCATCAGCAGCAGCAACGGCGGCTGCAATCGGATCGCTGTATAAAAGATCAGATTTACTCATGGCTCAATACTGTCACAGAGTTTGATTTCATTATTGCATCGCCTTGAATTGAGGCCATGAGTATCCAAGTTGAGCACTGGCCATCCTTAAAAACGGCATCGAGATTCCAACAACATTGGTGTAGTCACCTTCAATACTAGAAATAAATGGTGAACTAAATCCATCGAGTGTGAATCCACCCGCGACATGAAGCGGTTCTTCTGTCGCTACGTAATCGATTATTTCTTCATCACTTATATTCGCAAAATTCACTCGAGTTGAGACTCGATCAGAAATTTCCCGATCTTTGAAAGTATCAATGATGCAATGCCCAGTATGTAAAACTCCGCTTTTGCTACGAACTCTTTTGGCTCGCTCGATTGCTATCTCAGGCGTACCGGGTTTACCGAGTGATTTACCCTCGAACTCGAAAGTTGAGTCACACCCAATAATAATTGCAGGAAAATCTATCTGCTCGCGCACTGTATGTGCTTTTGTGATGGCAAGTGCGATAACCATATCTGATGGACTCATAGAGTTAAAGAACTCTGTTTCTTCATCAACATTACTGACCATAATTTTTGGTGAGAGTCCAGCCGATTCAAGCAAGCGACGGCGGCTCTTTGAGGCAGATGCTAGAACGATTGTTGGGCGATTCGAAGGCACGGGTTAAAGGTACTCGTTAAATGGTATAAATCAATTAATGAAATCAAATTAAAGTAATTCTGACTACTAGGATTATTGTGTGAAGAACTCATTTCCAACCCTAGGAGTTATTGGTGGTGGAGAGCTTGCTCGAATGTTTGTGGCTCCTGCTGCAGCTTTAGGCGTCGATCTTTTGATATATGCATCAGATCCAAATGATTCAGCTGCTCAGATTTGTAATCATGAAATCGGAAGTTACAAAGATTTAGATGCAATTCGCAAATTTGCTAAAAAATGTGACGTCATCACCTTTATAAATGAATTAATTCCTTTGAGTATCATCCGAGCGATCGAAGCAGATGGTGTAGCAGTGCGTCCATCTTCTACATCATTAGAACTCTTGCGAAACAAAGAAAAAAACGACAATGTTTTCAATGAGCGACCCCTTGATATTGATTATGAGATTACAGTCATGGTTGCCCGCTCACCACACGGCCAAGCAACAACATGGGCACCAACTATGGATGTGGAAAAAGATGGAATAAGTGTTCTGACTATTACACCCGCGCCAAATCTTTCTCAAGACTTGAGTGAGCAAGTACAAAAGTTGGCGCTTGAAACAGTAAGAACTTCTGGTGTGGTCGGTGTTGCAGCTGTGGAAATGTTCGTGAAACAAGAAGAGATCATTATTAAGGATCTTGCAATGGGCCCCCATCGTTCAGGGCTCTGGACAATCGAAGGTGCACGGACGAGTCAGTTTGAACAACATGTGCGAGCAGTTCTTGACCTGCCTTTAGGAGATCCAACAATGACTGCGCCGATTGTCGTTGTAGGACACATGTTCATTGGTGAAAAACTTGTTGGTAGAAAAATAGATATGTATCGCCCGTATTTGCATTTAATGGCAAGAACTCCGGGACTTAAATTTCATCAGTATAGGAACGATGGGCGCCCTGGTTATAAAGTCGGTCATATAACTTTACTGGGGGAGAATCTCGAGGATCTAACTAATGAGATTCAACATGCAATTGACTATATGGGTGGAGAGATTGATGAGTGATGTTGCAGTGTTTGTAGAGTCAGAAATTTGATTAAATTAATCTGTGCGACCAAGGGCACGAAACTTCCAACCTGCTTTGCGCCATAAATCTCGATCTAACATATTTCGACCATCAATAATGATTTTATTCTTTACCAATGAAGAAATCGCTGCAGGATCAATCTGTCGATACTCTTTCCATTCAGTAAGGTGTAAAACTAAATTCGCATCCTTTAGTGCATCATTGACATTGAGAGCGTATTCCAAATTCGGGAAACGCTTGCGCGCAGGCTCAATTCCTTGTGGGTCGGTAACTACTACCTGTGCGCCAGCAGCATTTAGTTGAGCAGCAATATCTAGGGCTGGGGAATCACGAACATCATCGCTATCTGGCTTGAACGTTGCACCCAAAACTGCAATTTTGTACTGCGATAAATCGTCAGAGAGCTCACTACGGACAACATCGATTACACGAAGACGTGCACGAAGATTGATTGCATCAATCTCACGCAAAAATTCCAATGCTTGTTTTGCACCTAGCTCTTCCGCTCTGGCCATAAATGCACGAATATCTTTTGGTAGACATCCTCCTCCAAAACCAATTCCAGCTTGTAGGAACTTGTTTCCAATTCGTGGGTCATAACCAATTGCCTTTGCAAGTACAGTCACATCGCCTCCGGCTGCTTCACAAACTTCAGCCATTGCATTTATAAATGAAATCTTTGTTGCAAGGAAAGAGTTTGCAGCCACTTTTACTAATTCAGAAGTAGGTAAGTCGGCACGGATCCAGGGAGTACCTAGATCAAGAATTGGCTTATAAACTTTTTTGAGAATATCTTCTGCCAAATCATTTGCCACACCAACAACTAATCTATTTGGCGTCAATGTATCTTCAACTGCAAAACCTTCACGAAGAAACTCTGGATTCCATGCCAAATCAGCGTGCGGTGCAGTTTTTGCTAATTCTTCACGAAGAGATTGTGCAGTTCCTACAGGCACGGTGGATTTTCCAACAACCAAAGAACCTTTCTTTAGAAAGGGTGAAATGGCAGCAAGTGCTGATTTTACATACGTTAAATCAGCAGCTAGACCATCTTTGCTCTGTGGGGTTCCTACACAAATAAAGTGAACATCGGCATCTGTAACAGCCAAAACATCTGTTGTAAATGACAAACGTCCAGATTTCATCTCTTGTGCTAAAAGTGTGTCTAAACCTGGCTCATAAAATGGCAGTTTTCCACTTTGCAACTCTGCAATTTTTACAGGATCGGTATCAACTCCGACTACCCTATAACCAAGTGATGACATACAAGCAGCATGGGTGACGCCAAGATAACCACAACCAACAACTGAGAGTTTTTCATCCATAACTTTCATTTTACTTCAACTCTCCACATGGATTTTCATCGGCTGTACGAGTCTTGAATTTATCAATCACTGTTGGGGTTGGACTGCCCGAAGCGGATGGAGATGGTTCAACAATATCTGTCAAAGGTAGATCTTCCCTTAATCGATTAAATAATTCAGGAGCTAAAACTGAGTCCCACTTAACAACAGACCCAAGACCTTCAACTCGAGCATTCGAATTTCCCAGTGGAATAGTTAGAGTTCTAACATTACTGGCAGTTAAATTCTTTAATTGTTTTGCAAGAGTTAGTAGATCGCTCTTATTTAATTCGGCATCAGTCTTTACTGTTGCAATGAGTGAGTTAAAGAAATTCACTAGTTTTACTGGATTAAGAAGAACCCCGGTACTGGTTACTTTTCTAAGGACCGCACTCATAAACTGCTGTTGGCGCTGCATTCGGCCAATGTCCCCAAGTCCATCAAAATCTCTTGTTCTCACGTATTTTAGAGCTTCAATTCCATTGAGCGTGTGCACTCCTGCAGCTAAAACTAAGTGGCTGCCTGGATCATCGATATCTTTTTTAGTACAAACTTCAATTCCACCCAAAGAATCAACCATGCCTGCAAAGCCTGCAAAACCAATTTCAATGTAATGGTCAATTCGAACACTAGTTTCATTTTCAATTGTTTGAATCAATAACGAAGGGCCTCCAAATGCGAATGCAGCATTAATTTTTCCAAGTGCAGCCGGGATAATTTTCCCACTTCCCGAAGAAGAAGGGTGCTCTGGGATAGTTACTAAAGAATCACGAGGAATAGAGATAATTGTTGCTTTATCTCGAGACTTTGATATGTGAACGATCAACATGGTGTCAGACCTAGAACCTGCAGCAGTCTTAGTGCTTCCTACGCGCAATAGTTTTCTCTGTTCTTTAGTTAATCCTTCGCGAGTATCTGCACCAACAATGAGATAGTTCAAAGCAGATGTTGGTTTATCAGGTCTATCGATTACGGTGCCAAAGGCGTCAATGCGTGAAAGAGCACCACTTACCTGTCCAAGGCCTAACCAGGAGATGCTAGAAACAACGACGATGCCCACTGATAGTGAGGTAAAAATTCGAATTGCCCGCGTTGATTTCACTAGGAGAGAGTACTTCAACGGTACCGTGTACGGGTTATGTCGACATCAGCAAACACCTTGTACGGCTCACCGAGAGCAGAAATCTCGGTGGTTTTGCCTGTTCTTAATGAAGAGAAGTATTTAGCTGATTCTGTCAGCGCCATTCTTAATCAAAAATTTGATGGGCACCTGGAGATAATTCTTGCCATTGGGCCCTCACAGGATAGAACAATGGAGATTGCACGCAAGTTACAAAGCGCGGATGCGCGAGTAGTAATTATAGAAAATCCAACTGGACGAACAGCTGCAGGTCTGAATCTAGCAATCGCAGCATCTTCATATTCAGTAATTGTTCGAGTTGATGGACACTCAAATATTCCTTCCAACTACTGTCAACTTGCATATGAGATATTAAAAGATACCGGCGCAGTAAATGTTGGCGGAATTATGGATGCAACAGGACGGTCATTTTTTGAAAAATCGGTAGCCAGAGCAATGAGGAGTCCACTTGGTGTTGGTGCATCTCGCTTTCATACCGGTGGAACCCCAGGTGAGGTCGACACTGTTTATCTTGGGGTATTTAGGAAAGAGGCATTACTTGCAGCCGGAGGATTTGATGAAAGATTTACGAGAGCTCAAGATTGGGAGCTGAATTTTAGATTACGTGAGCTGGGTGGAGTAGTTTATTTTGATCCTCGCTTGATAGTTACATATCGCCCACGTTCATCTTTAAGAGCTTTAGCAAAACAGTATTTTCAGTACGGTCGCTGGCGAAGAGTTGTTTCTAGGCGACACCAAGGAACAATTAACTACAGATACTTGGCCCCACCATTTACCGTCATTGCAACCGTAATTTCATTAATCTCAGGTTGGTTAATCAATCCCGTTCTATTACTGCCTGCATTAATCTATGGATTGTTTATCCTGATTGCATCGATTTTAATTGGGAAGTCCCTGGGCGAAATTCTTTGCCTGCCTGCTGTTCTGCTCACAATGCATATTTCATGGGGAATTGGTTTTCTTACATCACCGAAGTCACTTGTTCCTGCGGTAACCTTGCATCCGTGAGTACCCCACTTCAGGTTTATGAGCCATTTAAAGCTGGGCTCCCTAAACTAGGTAGGTACTGGAAGTCTCTATGGTCCAGGCGAACTTTCATTGCCGAACACTCGAAATCAGAGCTTCGTGAACAACACTTCGATACAGCTTTTGGTCAATTTTGGTTAGTAATAAATCCACTCTTACTTTCAGGGGTTTATTTCATCTTGATCGTGATAATCGGGGGCAAAACTGACACTACTAGATACGTTCACTTAACGGGAACGCTGTTTTTGTTTTACTTGGTTTCTAACAGTTTGAGTTCCGGTGTTAAGGCCGTAACTTCGGGACAAAGATTAATTCTAAATACTGCTTTTCCTCGAATTATGTTGCCACTTTCCTCAGTCGTGATCGCACTCTTTAAATTTTTCCCAACTATAATTGTCTTTATTGTTATCAAAGCCGTGGTCGGCTCATCATTTTCTATTGAAATGTTATGGGCGATACCGATTCTTCTCATAACAACGCTATTAGCGCTCGGATTAGCTATAACAATTTCTTGTATAAATGTTTATTTCCGAGATATGGCGAGTTTTTTACCATACATGACTCGGACACTTTTGTATCTATCACCGATTTTGTATGAAGCATCAACGCTTAAGCCGGGACTTCGTATTTTGGAGTACGTCAATCCACTTTTCCCAATTCTAGATTCCTGGTCACGTGCCTTGGTTTACGGGCAAAATCCAGAGTTATCTAGCATGCTTGCGGGCTTAGGATGGGCGGCCGGAATATTTTTTATTGGAACATATATTTTCTTATCGAGGGAGCGTGAGTTCGCTGTCCGTCTCTAATTCACATAAGACTAAAGAGATTGCTGTTTCGGTAAGAGATGTCAGTCTTACTTATTCAACAACAATTGATCGTAGGCCTACATTTAAAACCCGAGTTAAGGCGCTTGCTCGCGGGAAAAAGCAAACTCGAGTTGTGCAAGCTTTAAGAAACGTGAATTTAGATGTTGAATATGGTCACGTACTTGGTGTGATTGGTGCAAACGGTGCTGGTAAATCCTCACTTATGAGATGTATTGCAGGAATTTTGCCGCCTTCTCAAGGGCGAATTGAAGTGTATGGATCTGTCAGCACTTTGCTTGCATTAGGAGTTGGTTTTAATCCATCAATGTCAGGCCGCACCAATGTTTACCTTGGTGGATTAGCCGCAGGGATGTCTCGCGAGGAGATTAACGGTCACTTTGATGAGATCGCTTCTTTCTCAGAGTTAGGTGATGCAATTGATGCTCCGATGCGCACATATTCATCTGGAATGTTTGCCCGCTTGGCTTTTTCTGTAGCGGCAACGGTGCGTCCAGATATCTTGATTATCGATGAGGCGTTAAGTACGGGTGATGCAAAGTTTAAGGAAAAAAGCCTCAACCGAGTCAAAGAACTTCGAAGTGATGATCGAGCTTTGATTTTAGTTAGTCACGCCATGCAAACTTTAAGAGAGACATGTAATGATGTCGTATGGCTTGATAAGGGGAAAGTCATTTCACGAGGTGAACCAAACCAAGTTATAGATGCTTATCAGGAGTTTTTACAAGTTGGAAAGAGTGCAGCAATCGATGAGGATGTCTAAGCTACTTACTTTTACTCTCCCTTTTGCTCTTTTGATTTCTTTAGTCTCACCACTTCAATCAAATGCTTTTGTTATCCCTGCATCCTTTCAGATTACTGGCGCTGGTTACGGCCATGGAGTTGGAATGAGTCAAATGGGTGCGCGATCTAAGGCTCTAGCCGGAGAGAATGCCACCTCAATACTAAATTATTATTACAAAGATGTTGCCCTAGAAACCGTCGATGATACAAAGATACTTCGGGTAAATATTGGAAATCTCTTAACAACTGCACGGATGTTAACGCGAACTCAAGGTGCATCCCTGCAAATTTTTAGTGGTGATATTGGTGATGCACAAGGAGTGCAACCGCTTGCAACTATTCCTGCGATGAGTTCGCTGAATTTCTCTATTCTTGGATCAACAGTAATTCCAAGTATCACCACCGGTAAAAATATTTCAAGTATTTCGGGCAGCCGAATGTTTACAGTTCGATGGAGCGGAACCCGATACTTGGCCGGCGTTGATGGAATCATGACTTTGTCACATGCAAACAGAAATAGTAATTACCGTCACGGACAGGTTCAGATTCGCGCTGTGAAGGCAGGTTCTCTTGGTTTTCGCTTGGCGATCACCAACTCAGTTCGATTAGCAGATGAGTATCTATGGGGCGTTAGCGAAATGCCTTCATTTTGGCCAATTGCAGCCCTTGAAGCACAAGCTATTGCATCGCGCACCTATGCATTAAGTAAAGCTGGAGTCATACGAACAGCTTGCGATTGCGATCTATATGGAGAGATAACTGATCAAAAATTCTTAGGTTATGCAAAAGAGATTGAAAAGAAATGGGGAGTGTTTTGGAAAGCCGCTGTTACAAATACTGCCGGTCAAGTGTTAACCCAATCCGGTAAGCCAATTACTGCCTGGTTTGGAAGCTCAAGCGGTGGAATTACAGAAACTGCCTTTAATGCTTGGGGCAGTGAACGGGCATTTACGCAAAGCGTTGAAGACTTAGCAAGTTTAGATCCAACTCTCAATCCCAATTTCTATCAGTGGGAGCGGACAATAAATCAGTCAATCACTGCCACAGCATTTTTACTTCCAGATGTTGTTAACCTTGAAATTCTCAACAGAAATCCGAGTGGAACCGTTGGAATGATCAGGGCAACTTCAAGTAATGGAAGGCAGATTTCAATCCGAGGTGAAGCATTTAGAAGTAGAACAAAGATTCCATCTGCCTACTTTAATTTAGTTGGCGTGCAAAACGCTGTTGAGCCCGCCCCAAGTCCCACTCCGTAATACAGCTTCAAGACCGCCGTCAACTGAGTTACGTCTAAATAAAAGATTGCTCGCCCCAGAAAGTGATTTAGCTTTAACAACATCGCCATCGGGCAATTTAATCTTTGCTGAAGCCGTTACATAAACTCCAGCTTCAATAACACAGTTATCGCCTAATGAAATTCCTGTTCCTGAATTTGCTCCCAGTAAACATTTTTCTCCGATAGAGATAACTTCTTTTCCACCACCACTGAGCGTGCCCATAATTGAGGCACCACCACCAATATCAGTGCCATCACCGACAATTACTCCTGCAGAGATACGACCCTCAACCATGGAAGTCCCAAGTGTGCCTGCATTAAAGTTAACAAATCCTTCATGCATAACCGTTGTACCTGATGCAAGGTGGGCTCCCAATCGAACCCGATCAGCATCTGCAATGCGTACTCCACTTGGAATTACATAATCGACCATTCGAGGGAACTTATCGACGCCAAATACAGAGATATGACCATGTGCTGCCATTAATCGCGCACGGGTAGTTTCGAATCCATCAACACTGCATGGGCCAACTGAAGTCCAGACAACGTTATTTAGAATTCCAAAAACTCCATATAGAGAAATACTCTGTGGTTTAACTAAGCGATGTGAAAGCAGATGTAAGCGAAGATAAACATCAGCAACATTTTCCGGTGCTTTACTTAGATCTACTTCAATACTTACTATCTCGCGCTTTACATTTCTATTTTTATCTTCACCCTTGAGAGTCAGTAATTCAGCTGGAACATTTGCTGACATTGCTGAAAGAGATGGTGATGGAAACCAAACATCGAGGGTTATTCCCTGAGAAATAGTTGCGATTCCATGCCCAGATGCAATCCCTTTTGTATTGGTATGTGCACCAGCAATTGCTGAGGTAGTCATGTGCTAAGCCTAACCCCTATTCTAAGCAGCATGCGTATTGCCGTCTTTTGTTCATCGTCGCCAACGATCGATAACAAGTATGTAGAGCTGGCATATCAATTGGGGCAAGGAATCGCTAAACACTCCAGTGAACTTGTAACTGGTGGAGGGCATATATCCATGATGGGGGCTGTTTCAAGAGGTGCACGTGATGCCGGGGGAAAAACAATTGGCGTAATTCCACAGGCACTTGTAGAGATTGAATTTGCCGACCGCGATAATGATGAACTCCATGTTGTTGAAACAATGGGCCAAAGAAAGCACATGATCACCGATCTTGCAGATGCATTCATCACCCTTCCCGGTGGGGCAGGAACGCTTGAAGAGTTTTTTGAAATTTGGGTTGGTAGTTATTTAAAGTTCCACTCAAAACCAGTTGTAATTTTAGATCCATTTGGATTGTATGAACCATTACATGAGTTAATTATTCACCTTGAAGCTGAGAAATTTATTAAGCCTGGAATGCTTGAAATTATCAGATGGACTACTACTGTCGATGATGCATTAAATGCATGTGAGGGGATGTAAGAAATGAAAAGTAATCACATCGCCATGAATCTGGAGATAAGAGCACCAATCGAAAAAGTTTGGCAAGCCCTTGCACAATGGGAGAGTCAAGGCGAGTGGATGTTGCTAACGAAAGTAGAAGTTGTATCAGAGATTCGTGAAGGAGTCGGAACTTCTATCGCTGCATTTACCGGTATTGGAAAATTAGGCCTAATGGATCATATGCAAGTGACAACATGGAAGCCGCCACATATTTGCGATGTGATTCATACTGGTCGAATGATTAAAGGAACTGGAAGATTTGAGTTAAAGCAGATTGATGCCTTCACAACTCGTTTTGATTGGTCAGAAGAGATTCTGGCCCCAAGAGCAATCTTTTTATTGATTGCGCCAGGACTTTATGCGGGAGTGAGAATCTCTCTCATGGCTTTACGTCGACAACTCCAATCAGTTTAGTAACCTAGGTGTATGAGCCCTTCATCCCAAAGCCTTTCGGATGCTATTGCTGGCTTACCGGAGGAAGAGCGCATCATTTTGACGATGCATTATTTGCGCTCTATGTCTACAGGTGACATTGCGCAGATTCTTGGGGTACCTGAGCGCTCCGTCAGCGCCATTATTGAGCAGGGCAAGGTCCGGTTACTCACGATCATGGGGATGTAAGCCTCGATTTCTACTAATGCCTAAATTGCGAGATACTTATCCTCCGCAAGAAGCACCACGAACGTGACCACTCAAGTTCTTAAGAGGAGTAACACATGGCAGCCATGAAACCCCGCACAGGTGATGGTCCAATGGAGGTTACTAAAGAGGCTCGCTCACTAGTCATGCGAATCCCACTCGAAGGTGGGGGCCGTCTTGTTGTCGAAATGAACGCAGAAGAGGCGAACAATCTAAGCGCAGCATTACACGCGGCAGTTGGTCTAGTTAAGAAGTAATTCCGATTCCAAAGCGATAGCCTTTGGTAATCATGTCCGCACTACCTATTGCATCCTCAATCGACATCAATAATGCTGTCCAAGCTGACTCAATTTCTATTGGTTACATTAAAACTATTGATGGTGAATTTGAATTTATAGGTTCGCTTATCTCTGAGTTAGAACAACATTTCAAAGTTAGTTTTCGCGACAAATTAGATTTTTTCACTCCTACCGGTAAGGCCGGTGAACTTTTTGAAATCCCAGTTAATGCCCAAATTGATTTGCTAGGCGCTAAAACTCAAAGAGTATTTTTAGTAAGTGTTGGAGATCAAACTCCGACTGCATTTAGAGCGGCAGGGGCTGCAATAGGTCGCAAAGTTCGAGGAAAAAATACGACGGTTTATTCAACGATCTCGCAGGAAAAGGATCATGCAATTTCAATGACCTTAGGTGCGTGGATGTGGAATATGAAGTCCGATAAAAAAGAAGATTCGCCAACTATGCAGATCGCCGTTAAAGACAAAAAAATAATTGAGACAGCAGCGGTGATTGCAAAAGCTGTATGTCGCGCTCGCGATCTAGTGCATACGCCTGCAAACATCAAAACTCCAGCATGGATGGCAAAGCAAGTAGAGGAATTTGCAAAAGGAACTGGCTTAAAAGTTCAAATACTTTCTGGCTCACAGTTAAAGGATTTTGGTGGGCTTAGAGCAGTTGGTGGCTCATCTCCAAAACCTGGGCCACGAATGATTCAGGTTTCATATACTCCTAAACGTGCAGTCAAATCTGTTCGTGCATTACCTCATGTGGTTTTAATTGGTAAGGGAATTACTTTTGATACCGGTGGAATTTCTCTCAAGCGCCCATACGACACAATGATGGCTATGAAATCTGATATGGCCGGATCTGCCGCAGTTCTTGCAACATTAACAGCGCTAGAAGATTTACAACCAATGGTTAAAGTAACGGCTCTTATGATGATGGCTGAAAACTCCTTTTCAGGCACTGCTCAACGGCCCAGTGATGTCATTAAGCATTTTGGAGGCACCACAGTTGAAGTGCTCAATACAGATGCCGAAGGTCGGCTAGTTTTAGCAGACGGTCTTGCTTTCGCAGATGCAACATTAGATCCTGATTATTTGATTGATATTGCAACCCTAACTGGCGCAGCAACTCTTGGATTAGGCCGGCAATACGCTGCTATGTATACGCGAGATGATCAACTTGCTAATGAATTTGTAAAGGCAGGAGAAGCATCCGGTGATCGTGTTTGGCGAATGCCTTTAGTTGATGATTACAAGGAGGCGCTAGAAAGTGATATCGCAGATTTGAATCACACTGCCGACAAAGGAGATTTCTCTGCTGGGTCAGTAACAGCTGCATTGTTCCTAGAGCACTTCGCAGGCGATCGGCGTTGGTTGCATTTAGATATCGCAGGAACGGCAAGAAGTGAAGTAGATGCAGGTGAAAATTCAAAAGGTGGCACCGGTTTTGGTGTCCGACTTCTTACGAATTGGATAACTTCTTTATGATTCGAATCGATCCTCATTCATTTTCTGAAAATTTTATTTCAGAGGATTACTTTAAATCTCAAGCACGCGCACGTGGTTTAGAACTTGGAGTAAATGATTCAACTCCGGGAGCAGGTGCATTTTTACGATTCCTTGCATTTTCATTACAGGCACAGTCGGTTGTAGAAGTTGGAACTGGTTCTGGTGTCGGAAGTTTATGGATATTAGATGGAATGCGTTCAACAGGAACTTTGACTTCGATCGATGACGAGATGGAACATACACAGATTGCCAAACTTGCACTCGCAGAGGCAGATATCGCTCAAACTCGAGTCCGACTAATCACTAACTCTGTTATCGACGTAATTTCGAAGTTAACTGATACCGCCTATGACATGGTTGTTCTTCGCCATAATCCAGAGGACCTTAGTTTTGTAATCGGAGAGAGCTTAAGAATCTTAAGGAGTGGTGGAGTATTGGTTATCGATAACTATTTTGGCGGTGGCAAAACTCCTGATGCAGCACAACGCGACCCACGCACCGTGGCACTTCGTGATGCTGGGAAAATTATTAAGAATGACACAGAGCATTGGGTCAGCTCCATGCTCCCAGTTGGCGATGGATTATTACTTGCGACGAAGTTGTAGCAAACTAAGGCAATGATCTTTCCGCGAAAGAAGAATCTCCCGCCAGTGCCATGGTGGCAGGCAGCACAAAAGCCAGCTAGAGGCAACATGGTTCTAATTGCTTTGCTAGCTGGCAGTGTTGGTGGCTTCTTAGGAATTACGGCAACTGGTGCTTCAATCTTTAATGGTGCAAATTTAGTCTCATCTAACAGCGTAATCGAGCGCGCACCAGATTCCGTAGCCGGAATTGCACAACGTGTCTTACCATCAGTAGTTTCAATTAGTACGTCATCAGTAATTGGTGGTGGCACTGGATCCGGATTTGTCATTGATAGCGATGGTTTTATTTTGACAAACAATCACGTGATCGATGGCGCAGCTCGTTCTTCCGGAGTGATTCGAGTTTCACTTAATAATGGCGCAATTTATACAGCAGAGGTTGTAGGACGCGATGCTCCTTATGATTTAGCAGTGCTAAAAATAAAAGCCTCTGGTTTAAAGGCACTTCAGTTTGGTGATAGCGACAAAATTGCAGTGGGAGATTCAGTTATTGCAATTGGTTCACCCCTTGGATTGTCAGGAACAGTAACTACTGGAATTATTAGTGCAAAAGATCGTGCAGTTACTGCCGGAGATTCCAACACCGAAAGCTCCTATATCAATGCACTTCAAACAGATGCGGCGATAAATCCTGGAAACTCTGGAGGCCCACTGGTAGATGCAACAGGTGCGGTAATTGGAGTTAATTCGGCAATCGCATCACTTGGAATGGACTCACAGGTTGGATCGATCGGTTTAGGTTTCGCCATCCCAATTAATCAAGCCCGTAAAACGGCTGATCAACTCATTAAAAATGGAGTAGCAACATATCCAGTCATTGGAGTTACGTTAGATATGAACTTCACCGGTTCGGGCGCAAAAATAACCACAACGGCAGACAAAGCAATTCTTCCGGGAAGCCCGGCTCAAGTTGCAGGGTTACGAGGTGGTGACATCATCACATCATTTGAAGGCAAAACAATAAATGGCGCCGAAGAGTTAATTGTTGCGGTTCGTGCCAAAAATGTGGGAGATCGGGTCACTTTGACCTACAAACGCGATGGCGTCAGCAAGACTACGACCTTAACTCTGACTGCAGCAAAGAAATAAGTACCGTAGGCTAAAGCCATGTTCTTCGATATCGGTCTTGGCGAGGTATTGGGATTGGCAGTTTTGGCAATGTTTTTAGTTGGTCCAGAACGCCTACCAAAGGTTGCCGGTGAGGCTGCAAAGTGGGTTAAAAAAATCCGCGAACTGGCCAATACAGCAACGGCAGAATTGAAAGAAAACTTAGGACCCGGTTTTGAAGATTTACAGCCAAAAGATTTGAACCCAAAAACTTTTGTAAAAAAACAGATTTCAGAGATGCTAGATGAAGAAAATCCAAAAGTTAAATCAAATGCTTCCAAGGCCATGATCGACCCAGATTTATTATGAGTGTCCTTGATCAAGTTTTAGAGGCATTATCAAAAGTCCAGGATCCAGAACTTCGACGATCGATCACTGAGCTTGAAATGGTGGAAGATCTCAAGGAGTCACAAGGGTTAGTGTCACTCACAATTTTACTGACAATCGCTGCCTGTCCCATGCAAGATCGTTTGCGCAAAGATGTGACAGATGCTGTTATTGCCATCGATGGTGTCAAGAACGTTGAAATGTCCTTTGGTGTCATGAATGAGGAACAAAGAAATAATGTAAAGAAAATTGTTCGTGGTGGACGAGAAAAATTCATCCCCTTTGCACAGCCCGATTCTCTGACTCGTGTAATCGGAGTGGCATCAGGAAAAGGTGGCGTTGGAAAATCATCAGTCACAGCAAATCTTGCAGTTGCCGCAGCCAAAAAAGGTTTGAGTGTTGGAATTTTAGATGCAGATGTCTACGGTCATTCAATCCCTCGCCTCATGGGTTTAATGGGGAAACGACCAACAGCAATCGATCAAATGTTCATTCCCTTGGAATCTTTCGGAGTTAAAACTGTTTCAATGGAGATGTTCAAACCAGAGAGGTCTGATCCTGTTGCATATCGTGGTCCCTTATTACACCGCGTACTTGAACAGCTTTTGTCTGATGCATATTGGGGCGATTTGGATGTATTACTCATCGACTTACCACCAGGAACTGGAGACCTTGCAATCTCACTTGGTCAGTTAATTCCAAACTCAGAGATCGTGGTCGTTACAACTCCACAAATTGCTGCTGCAGAAGTTGCAGAACGAGCCGGACGAATTGCACACCAAATTCATCAGCAGGTTATTGGTGTCATAGAAAATATGTCGGCCTTTCCATGTCCTACCTGCAGTGATTCAATTTCCTTGTTTGGTGATGGCGGGGGAGAAGAAACTTCTCGCCGTCTATCTCAATTGGTTGGATCAGATGTTCCATTACTTGGAAAGATTCCATTTAGTCCTCTTCTTCGAACTGGTGGCGACGATGGTTCACCAATTGTTGATGGACAACCAGATTCAGATGCAGCGAAGGCAATTATAGATATTGCAGAGAAATTAATGAAGCGAAGTAAATCCTTATTGGGAGTCCGATTGGGAGTCTCTACGTAATTCTTTCGAAATCTCTTGTGCTAAATCTGAAAGCTCACTTCGCATGAAATCGCGTGTGGCAACTTCTCCGAGTGAGTTACGCAATGATGCTAGTTCGCGTGTTAGGTATTCGGTATCAGCGATAGAGCGTTCATTTTGCTCGCGATCCTCATTGATTTGGATTCGATCTCTATCTGCTTGGCGATTTTGGGCAAGCAAGATTAGAGGCGCAGCATAGGATGCTTGAAGAGACAAAATAAGAGTTAAAAAAATAAATGGATAGTCATCAAAACGTAGATCTACTGGAGCAGTGAAATTCCAAACAACCCAACTCAAAACAAAAACCGTCATATAAACAAGGAAGCGTGCGGTGCCCAAAAACCTTGCAAAGCGCTCTGATAAACGACCAAATGCTTCGCTATCGATATGAGGTCGAAGTGAACGGCGAGTTTGGCGAGGGGTATCTAAACCGTAATTGCGTGCCATTTCTCCTCCTTAAAGATTCTCTGTTGTGAAAGCGACGGGTGATTTTTCTCGGTGATCGTGGCGCCAGTTCTCTGGTAGTAAGTGATCGAGCACATCATCGACAGTGACAGCGCCAAGTAATCTTTCATTTGAGTCAACTACTGGCAAAGAAAGCATGTTATAGCTAGCTAAATGTGAAGAAACTTCGTGCAAAGTTGCATCAGGATTAATTCCCTTTGAATCGTGATCAACAATTGATCCTAATAGGGTTGCAGGCGGCTCACGTAACAATCTTTGATAATGCACCACACCAATAAATCGCCCAGTAGGAGTTTCAGTTGGTTGGCGACAGATATAAATCTGTGAAGCAAGTGCAGGAGAGATCTCTTTTTGTCGAACAGATGCCAATGCATCTGCAACTGTTGAGTTGGCAGTTAAAACAATTGGCTCAGTTGTCATCATTCCACCCGCGGAATAATCCTCATATGTCATAAGACGTAGTACATCTTCTGCATCTTCAGGTTCCATTAAATCAAGGAGTGCATTAGCTCGCTCTTCGCCAATTTCACGTAGTAAATCGGCAGCATCATCTGGATCCATCTCTCCCAAAACATCTGCTGCTCTCTCACCTTCTAACTCTGCCAGCAATGAAACACGATCAGTTTCATCCATCTCTTCTAGGACATCTGCGAGTCGTTCATCATTTAATCCGCTAGCAACTTCAATTCGCCGCTTTGGTGCCAACTCTCCAAGCACCGCAGCTAGATCGGCGGCACGTAGATTAGCAAGAGTTGAAAGCAGATTAATTACACCTTGATTTTGTTCTGGAAATGCAAATCCGGTCACTTCTTCCCAAGCAACAGTTGATGTTGCTCCCTTTCGGCGCAAACCACGACCGCGACGCATAATGTGAACCCGCTTAATCAACCAATCACCCGACGGTGTTTGTTCCATTCCCATATCTTCAACTACTACTGGTTCGCTAGTTTCAATCAAAGTGATGGAGCGATCTAACATCTCACCTAAAACAAGAACTTCACCGGCACGAGTATCAAAACGTCGCATGTTTAAAAGACCTGTTATGACAACAGCTCCGTTTTCAATTGAAGTAACTCTTGTTATAGGAACAAAAATGCGTCTACGAAGTGGCACTTCTACAACTAAACCCAGAATTCTTGGTGGTTCATTATTTGTTCTAAGGGTCGCAACAGCATCTCGCACCTTACCTACTGGATCACCATTTGGATCAAAGACCGCGGTGCCGGCAAGACGGGCGAGAAATACTCGGTTTAGGAGATTGCTGCTCATGGGTTAAGGGTACCTTTGTCCTATGAGTGCAGGCCAATCATTAAGTAGAGATCATCACACGGCCATTCCTGCCAAACCAGATCTCATCCGATTATGCATTGGGATGATTGGGATCGGCACTTCTGGTCCATTAATTGCACTGAGCAGTATGCCAATTCTGACCTTAATTTTTTGGCGAAATCTTGGAGGCGCCCTTTTCACACTTCCATTTGCATTGCGTCATGAACGAGATCGAACTGGCGTTAAATGGGCGATTACTGCTGGTGTGCTGTTGGCTCTTCACTTCATTGGCTTTTTTATGGCTATGCGTATGACATCTGTTGCAGCAGGTACTGCGTTGGTTGCACTGCAACCAATATTTACAGCCCTTTTTGTAAAACTCAGCGGTGGACATATTCCATCCTCTGCATGGTTTGGAATGATTGTCTGCTTCCTAGGAGTAGGCCTTGTTTCAGGTGTCGATCTTCAAATTTCAGTCAGAGCATTCACCGGAGATGTTGCAGCAATTATTTCTGCAGCACTCGCTGCCGCCTACATCATGGCCGGAGCAAAAGCGCAAAGAACTTTAGAAACTTCCACTTACACAACTATTTGTTATTTTGTCTGTTCCATGACAGCTCTACCTATGGCTCTCATTGCAGGAAATGAAATCACTAATTTTTCTGGTAAAGAATGGTTGATTCTCTTGGGGCTTATCGTCGGAGCACAATTATTGGGGCACACGATGTTTAACTCAGTCTTAAAGAGAGTTTCACCAGCAATTGTCTCCTTAATTGTTTTCTTTGAAGTTCCTTTGAGCGCGCTATTAGCATTATGGTGGCTAGGACAAAAACCACCAATTGGTATTATTCCGGGCATAGTTTTGATTTTGATTGGTTGCGTATTGGTTGTAACCAGAACAAGAGGTACAAGTAATGATTGACCTGCACACTCACACTACCTCTAGTGATGGAACCGACACTCCGCGGGAGCTAGTCAATAAAGCTATTGTGCAGGGCCTAGATGTTTTAGGAATTTCTGATCACGATACAACTTCTGGTTGGCAAGAAGCGACAGACTCACTGCGCGGAAGTTTAAAACTAGCTTTGGGCGCTGAGATTTCATGTCTAACTGATGACGGAATTAGTGTGCATATGCTCGGACTTTTATTTGATCCACTTCATCAAGAGATGCAGACGGTTCTTGAAGAAACACGCGATGGCCGGTTGCCACGTATGAGAAAAATGATTCAAAAAATGCAGGCCGAAGGTTTTGATATTTCAATTGAGGATGTAGAAAAAGTGATGCCCGCTGGTGCGACTATGGGCCGTCCCCATCTTGCCGATGCCCTTGTATCTAAAAAAATTGTTAAATCGCGAGATGAAGCTTTTACTGATTTGCTTCATAACGAATCAAGGTTTTATGTTTCACACGCAGCACCAACTCCAATTGAAGCGGTAAAACTAATTCGTCGCGCTGGAGGAGTAGCCGTTATTGCACACCCTTTTGCCTCTAGACGTGGGCAAATATTGGGCGTCGATGACTTTACTGACTTAGTAACCGCTGGTTTAAATGGAATTGAAGTTGATCATCGTGATCAAAATCCTTCAGAGCGGGCGATGCTGCGCGTGATCGCCACTGAATTAGATTTAGTCGTGACTGGAAGTAGTGATTATCACGGAACAGGAAAACTCAATTCATTGGCAGAAAACCACACCGATAAGGCACAATGGGAGAAGTTAGAGGCGCAAGCAAATGCTAGAAGGGTTATTTCACTATGAACGAGATCAGTGCAGTAACTTTTGCAGTTCAGTCTTTTGTAACGCTATTTGTGATTATGGATCCACCCGGTGCAACACCTATTTTCTTAGGCTTGGTAGCGGATAAGTCACCACGAGTTCGTCGTGTGCTTGCAATACAGGCTGCGGCTGTCTCACTTCTAGTTATTTCTATCTTTGCTCTCTTTGGTCGCTTTATTTTGGGATATCTCAATATCTCTATGGAAGCGCTGCAAGCTGCTGGAGCACTTTTACTTTTGTTAGTGGCACTAGAACTCTTAACTGGAAACTCTTCCAAGTACGGTGATGATTCAAATTCAAACATTGCCTTGGTTCCACTAGGAACCCCAATTTTGGCAGGTCCTGGTGCAATTGTTGCAACCATGATCTTTGTGCAACAAGTTGATTCACCTGAAATGGCAACTGGTTTAATCGCTGCAGTGATTGCAGTCCATGTCGCAATCGCTGCTGCGTTGATGGCATCTACAACAATTTTGAAAGTTATCAAAGAGGCGGGTGTCACGTTAGTTGCAAGAATTGCAGGTTTATTGCTTGCTGCGATTGCGGTACAGATGTTAGTTGATGCAATCAGAGTATTTGTTGCTAACTAAACAGATACAACTTTTGTTTGAGATTAACTCTCTTTAAATTTCTTTGTTCGCACACGTGAGCGCTCAGTCTTAACTTTCGGAGCATCTTTTTTAACATGTACCGAGCTTTTAACTGGTCGGTTTTCAACTTTGGCAACTGGTTTAGCCTTAACAATTCGACCAGTTGAACCAGCAGGTATATCTAGCACTTTGTAGAGGTGTTCAGATGAAGAATATGTCTCTTCAGGCTCGGCAAGTCCAAGATCCAAAACTGTATTAATCATCTTCCATCTGGCAAGTTCATCCCAGTCCACAAATGTCACAGCAATTCCATGGGCTCCCGCACGTGCAGTTCGCCCAATTCGGTGAACATAAGTCTTTTCATCCTCTGGACATTGGTAGTTAATAACGTGAGTTATTCCATCGATATCAATTCCGCGGGCAGCTACATCTGTTGCAACAAGCACATCAGATTTTCCAGCCTTGAAATCACTCAATGCTTTTTCGCGTGCACCTTGACCTAAGTCACCATGTATTGGTGCTGCCTTAAATCCGCGCTCAAGTAAATCTTCAGCTGTTTTTTGCGCTGTTCGTTTTGTGCGACAAAAAACCATTGTTGGACCCCGACCATTTGCCTGCAAAATTCGAGCAAGCATTTCAATCTTATCCATCGCATGTGCACGCAGAACATGCTGTGCAATACGTGTAACAACTGCTCCTTCATCTTCGCTGTCTTGCGTACGGATATGAATCGGCTGATTCATAAACCTACGGGCCAAAGCAATGATGTCTCCCGGCATTGTTGCTGAAAACAACATAGTCTGCGAACGGTTTGGAGTATTGGCTAAAATCTTTTCAACATCTGGTAAAAATCCCAAGTCCAACATCTCATCAGCCTCATCTAAAACCAGGCGAGATACATCCTTTAGTTTTAGTTGACCTTGGCGAGATAGATCAAGCAAACGTCCAGGTGTTCCAACAACAATCTCAACACCGGCATGTAAAGCTTCGATTTGTGGTTCAAATGCTCGTCCGCCGTAGACGGCTAAGGTTCGAATTCCACGGTTTGAAGCAAGTTCTTCAATATCTCTTGTTACTTGAGTACAAAGTTCACGAGTGGGAACAACAATTAAAACTTGAGGTAAACCCTTCTTTGAAAAAGCTTCCCATTCAGAATCATTCGGCGCGATAACGCGTTCGATTACTGGAATTCCAAAAGCTAGAGTTTTACCCGTTCCAGTCTTTGCTTGGCCAATCACATCTCCATCAGCCAAAGCGATTGGAAGAACCATCTCTTGAATCGCAAAAGGTGCCAGGAAACCATGAGCATGTAAGGCTTCGATCGTTTGACTACGTAGTGGAAGCTCTGCAAATGTTAATGTCACGTTAAAAAGCGCCGCAACGGATTGTTCGCATATTTAAATTGGAACCCATAGAGCTAATCCTATCGGCTTTAATTGAGGGGAAAACCCGAAATGCCTCGCCACATGAGGTTATGAACTAATTCAACTGCATTTTGTTTGGTTAATTTGCTATCGCGCTCCAACCAATGACGCGCCGTAACTTGGGCATATCCAATCATTCCAACTCCAATGAGCATTGACGCCTCTTTTGATAGGCCAGTATCGATTGCGATGACAGCACTAACTGCTGCTGCACAGTCATATGTCATGCGATTGAGGCGTTCATGAACCTGAGGCTCCACACTCATATCACTTTCAAACAAGAGTCGAAAAGCTTCACCTTCTTTTTCAATAAAGGAAAAATAGGTGTTAACTGTTGCAAATACACGATCTTTGTTATCAGGTGTCGATGCGATAGCTTTCTGGATTTCAAATACTAATGAGTCAATGTGTAGATCCAGTACTGCCAAATACAAATCTAACTTAGATGGAAAATGCTGATAAAGAACAGGCTTTGAGACTTTTGCGCGATCTGCAATCTCATCCATTGCAGCAGAGTGATAGCCAGCGGTAGTAAAAACTTCTAAAGCCGCCGATAGCAATAACGCTCGACGCTCATCTCGAGGCAAACGCGACTTATTAACGATCTCTGCATTACTCATTTGCGCAATCCTACGGCAGAATTACCTATTATGAACCGCACATATGAAGGAATTCGTATTCTCTTGGTACATGCACATCCTGATGATGAAACTATCAACAATGGGGCAACCATGGCCAAGTACGCCGCCGGTGGTGCAGGTGTAACCCTTATTACATGCACACGAGGCGAAGAAGGAGAAGTACTGGTACCTGGACTTGCCCACCTTGCAAGCGGTGATCAAGATCAACTTGGCACACATCGCGAAGGTGAACTCTCTTTAGCAATGAAAGAACTGGGTATTACCGATTTCAGATTTCTGGGCGCACCGTTAATTAAGTTTCGCGACAGTGGAATGATGGGGACTGAACCAAACAATAATCCCGATGTTTTTTGGCAAGCAAACATTGAAACGGCATCGCAGTATTTAGTGGAGATAATTGAAGAAGTTAAGCCGCACATAATGATTACTTATGATGAATTTGGTGGCTATGGTCATCCTGATCATATTCAGGCACACAGGATCGCAATGCGCGCTTCAGAAGTTGCCAATTGGCAGATTCAGAAAATTTATTGGAACACAATGCCGAAATCGGTATTAGCTCAGGGAATTGCAAAAATGAAAGAGATTGGCTCAGATTTCTTTGGTGCAGAAACAGTCGATGACCTTCCATTTGCCAAAGATGATTCACTAGTAACAACTCTTGTAGATGGCAGCAAATTTGTAGATTCAAAGCTTGCCGCAATGAAAGCACATGAAACTCAAATTGCTTTAGACGGTCCATTCTTTGCTCTTTCAAATAACTTAGGTCTGCAGATTTGGGGAGACGAGTACTACACACTAGTTAAAGGTGAAAAAAGTGCGCCTTTTGATGAGCAAGGTCGTGAAACAGATTTAGCCTCAGGAATAGTTTTGAAATGAAATATCTCTACTCCATACTTTTAGGGTTGGCATTGGGTGCAAGCTCTGTGTTTGTTCATAGTTTGTATCCTCCCTTTGGACTTTTTATCTCCATTGTGGGAACCAGTTTTGGTGTTTGGGCCTCCGGTCGAAAATGGGGTGGCCGTACGTATCGATTTATTGTTGCAATAGTGTGGGGTTTTGTAGTTCTGCGAGCAGGATTTCCTGGATTAAACGATGAGTATTTAATTCAAGGCGATGGCTTAGGAACATCTCTATTAAACATTGGATTCATCGCAATTATAATTGCAATCATCATGCCACTTTAGGCGTCACAACTTCTAGAGCATTAACGACTTACTTCTCTGCATAATTTCATTGCAGACCTGCCGTGAAAGTTATGACCAGGTTTGTCCCTCTGGCGTATCTTTAATGATCAAACCAAGCTCTTCTAATTTAACTCGTAGTTGATCACTGTCTGCCCATCGCTTCTCATTTCTAGCAATAGAGCGTGCTTCCAATAGATCTTTCATCTGAGCTGTAAGTGTTTTTTCCTTTACCCCTGCATCTAGTTGCAAGCCAAGAATCTGATCGGCATACATAAATAGAACGCGTTTATTTTTGAGTTCACTTTTTTCGATCGCACGTAAGCGCAGAAGGATTTTTGGTGTATCTAGGTCGTTCTCAATTGCTGACTCAATCTCAGGGTCAATTTCGGTTGTGTCTTGGAGCCCTTCTTCAATGGCCCATACAGAAATCTTTCCACGCCATCGCAGAAGAAGTTCATGAGCAGCCTCAATTGATTTCCACGTTAAATCCATCTGTGATCGATAGCGGTTTTCTAATAGGCAGAGCCGAAGCGCAATTGGATCAATTCCCCGGTCAATAACGTCCTGAATCAAAAGAACATTGCCCGAACTCTTCGACATTTTTCGTCCCTCAAACAAGAGGTGTTCCCCATGTACCCAAATATCAACACTCTCATTGCCAGTAATTGCATTTGATTGAGCACGTTCATTTTCATGATGTGGAAATCGAAGATCAATTCCTCCAACATGTACATCAACATGGCTATTTAAAAGCTTCAATGACATCGCAGAACATTCAATATGCCAACCAGGAAACCCCAAGCCCCATGGTGATGGCCAAACCATCTGTGATCTATTGCCAGCTGCTTTCCATAACGCCCAATCCGCGTGAAATTTTTTGGCGCTATCTTCAGAAGTTTCATGTTTGTGTCCAGGTTTAAGCGCATCAAGTCGATTACCACTTAACTCTCCATAACTTTTAGAACTATGAACATCAAAATAGACAGATCCATCGCTTCCAACGTAGGCGGCGTCTTTTTTTATCAACTCCGCAATCATCGATTGCATCATCTCAATTGACTCACTGGCTTTTGGATAAAGATTTGCTGGTCTGATGTTCAAGCGAGCAAGGTCCTTATGAAAATTACCTTCATACTTTCTGGCAATCTCAAAAGGGTCAATTTTTTCAATCGAGGCTTGGGTTAAAATCTTGTCATCTTCTTGAAAATCCTCGCTCATGTGCCCAACATCAGTAATATTTTGAACCAGAGTTACCGCAACACCCGATAAAGTTAAGGCACGTGAAATCAAGTCGGCTAGCAGAAATGTTCTTAAGTTTCCGACATGTGCATCTCTATAGACCGTAGGGCCACAGCAATACATGGAAGTAACACCATTTGGAGTGGCGACCGGTTTTAACTCTCGAGATTTGGTGTCATATAAACGCAAGGTCATTTCTTTACTACGACCTCTCTCCAGATAAAAATCTCATCATGAGAGAATTCAATTAACTCCCCATGTCGATTTCTTAGTGAAGCAGCGCTCTCAAGGTATCCAACAATGTCACGAAAACCACCTTCGGGATCATGTAAACGAATACTCACCCTTTTTCCAACAAGGGCAGTAAAGGTGGACTCTAGCTCCGTGGGCATGTGCCTACGATAAACCGAACAAGCAAATCTGGCGATGTAGGTGAAGTACGCGTTAGAATTGCGCCACTCAAAGCACCATAAAATCTGGAGGCCTGTTGTGACCTATGTGATTGCCCAACCTTGCGTCGATGTTAAAGATAAGTCCTGCATCGAGGAATGTCCTGTGGACTGCATTTATGAGGGTGACCGCATGCTTTATATCCAACCAGATGAATGTGTGGACTGCGGAGCGTGCGAACCAGTCTGTCCAGTTGAAGCAATTTATTATGAAGATGATGTTCCTGGAGTATGGAAAGAGTTTGGGGCAGTCAATACAGAATTTTTTGTTGAGATTGGCTCGCCAGGTGGTGCAAGCAAAGTTGGAGCAACCGGTAGCGATCATCAGATTGTTTCCGCTCTTCCACCTAAGAGCGAGTAAAAATTGAGAGAACAGCTCCCAGATTTTCCATGGGATGCATTGTTACCCTTTGAAAGCAAAGCTCGATCCCATCCCAATGGCATTATTGATTTATCCATAGGAACTCCAGTTGATCCAACTCCAGAGTTCATTCAAAAAGCTTTTCGAGATGCATCTAACTCACCTGGCTATCCATTTACAGCAGGGACAACAGAGTTGCGTGCCGCAATTAAAAAATGGGCTACCCAACGGTTAGGAGCAACTGGAGATTTCGATGTTCTTCCCGTTATTGGATCGAAAGAGTTGGTTGCATGGCTGCCAACTATTATTGAAGCAAGCAAAGTTTTAATTCCAGAACTTGCATATCCTACGTATCATGTGGGCGCAGTAATGGCTAGCGCTCAATCGATTCCTGTTGGGATCGACGCATCTACTTGGCCCGATGCAGATCTTGCATGGTTGAACTCGCCTTCAAATCCAACTGGACGAGTCCATAGTGAGCAAGAGATTAAAAAATGCATTGAGTGGTCTCGAAAAAATAATTCAGTCTTAATCTCTGATGAATGTTATTTAGAGTTTGATCACACAGCACAATCATTCTCCGTCCTGTCACAGACAGGGGGCGATAACTCAAGAATTCTTGCCATACATTCGTTGTCAAAACGCTCATCGATGGCTGGTTATAGAGCCGCCTTCTTGATTGGCGATAGCGAACTGATTTCTAGAATTCGAGAGATACGTAAACATGTTGGCATGATTGTTCCTCTGCCAGTTCAAAAAGCTATGACTATTGCATTATCTGACGAGGCACATGTAGCCCAGCAGCGAGATCGCTATAACGCCCGCAAAGATGCAATTCGCCCGGTATTGGCTGCTAATGGATTCACAATTGAATATAGCGATTCGGGTCTTTATCTCTGGTGTACTCGAAATGAAGATGCATGGAAAAGCGTTGACTGGATGGCTGATTTTGGTATTTTGGTTACACCCGGAAGTTTTTATGGACAGGCAGGGGTGCAACATATTCGTGTGGCAATGACTGCAACCGATGCTCAAATTGCTGACGCTGTTACACGTTTAAAGGTCTAAGTTTGTGGCGAGTGCAATATTACTTGTCGGTGGTTTTGGTACTCGACTAATGCCATTAACGAAAAACACTCCTAAGCCAATGCTTACTGTGGCTGGAATTCCTGTCACAGAGCATCAACTCAACATGGCAAAAGCTGCAGGTATTACTCGAATCGTTCTTGCAACATCGTATTTAGCAGAGTTGTTCACTCCATATTTCGGAGATGGCTCAAAGTGGGGTATGCAGATTCAATATGCTGTTGAGAAATCTCCATTAGGAACTGGGGGAGCGATACGAAATGCTGCGAAATTAATCAGCTCATCAGAATCAATAGTGATCTTAAACGGTGATGTCCTTAGCTCTCATAATCTCACTGAGCAGATCCACCAACATGAAGAACATGATGCCGATGTCACCTTGCATCTAACGAAAGTAGAAGATGCCCGTGCATTTGGATGTGTTCCAACTGAGTCCAATGGGCGAGTTACCGCTTTTCTTGAAAAAATGGAGCAGCCAGTAACCAATCAAATAAACGCTGGATGCTATGTGTTTAGCCCTCGCGTTTTGGAATCAATACCGGTAGATACAGTCGTCTCAGTTGAGCGAGAAACTTTCCCTGCTCTAGTTGCTAGCGGGGCGGCGATGTACGGATATGTAGATAGTGCTTACTGGGTAGATATTGGAACTCCTCATGCACTTATGGATGCATCGATTGAAATTGTTAAACGCAATGGTGATTTTTTGATAATGCCAGGTTCAAAAGTTGATCCAACTGCCCGACTTACGGGTGGCACCAGCATTTCCGCGAACAGCCAGATTTCAGCAGGTGCCATGATTGAATCCTCAATAATTGAATCCGACTGTTACATCGGATCTAACGCACAGATCAGTGGTTCCTATGTTTCAAGAGGAACAAAGGTGAAAGATGGTGCAAAAATTGTGAGTTCATTTGTCACAAATGATGAAATAATTCCAATTCCCTAGACATTATTTTTTTGTACGAGTTATGCTAAAAATCACGCTCATTTTCAGCTCAATTCCCTTCGGATAGAGCGGCTTTAACCCTTCCAGAGTCGCCCATTTCATGCCTGCGGGCTTGACATAAGCGAGTTACACGCGTGTAATTCACCTATAAGAACTCTTGTCCACAAGGGATGAGATCACGAAAGCTAATGGAGAATCGAGCCTATGCCGATCCAACCCGCAGCCTCTTCCGGCCAGATCCCCACGTCCGGTCCAACAATTACTCTTGCCTCTGGCGAAAACATGGAGCTCTCATGGCAGGAGCGCGCACTTTGCGCACAAACCGATCCAGAAGCTTTTTTTCCTGAAAAAGGTGGCTCAACTCGCGAAGCAAAGCGCGTATGTCTTTCCTGTGATGTTCGTGCAGAGTGTTTGGAATATGCACTGGCACATGATGAACGCTTTGGAATTTGGGGCGGACTCTCAGAACGTGAACGCCGCCGCTTAAAGCGCCGATCTGCATAAAGTTCATTTTCCCTTATCTCTTTTGAGGTAGCGAGTCTCTTTTGAGATAGCGAGGTGTATTCATGGCCGCAAAAGTTGTCGAAGATAAGTTTCGTGTTGTCGCGGTACTTGTTACACACAATGGAGCATTGTGGTTACCTGAAGTTGTTGCAGCGCTAGGTTCACAAACTCGACCTATTGATTTTATCTCTGCAATCGATACAGGCTCAACCGATTCATCTACAAAACTATTGAAGTCGGCAAGAATTCCATTCATAACAACCGAGCCAGATGTTGGCTATGGCCATGCAGTTTCTCTTGCAATGCAAACTTTGCCTGAATGTCAGTCAGATGAGTGGATCTGGTTGATCCATGATGACTGCGCTCCAGCACCAACTGCGCTCGCACAACTACTTGATGCAGTACAAGATCGTCCACAAGTTGTTATGGCTGGACCCAAACTTCTTGGTTGGCATGATCGAACACACTTACTTGAAGCTGGAGTCAGTATTGCTGGCAATGGTGCACGATGGACTGGTCTTGAAACTAATGAGTATGACCAAGGCCAACATGATGGCAATCATGATGTATTGGCAGTTAGCACCGCAGGTGCATTAATACGACGAGATGTTTTTGAAGAACTTGGTGGACTAGATCCAAATCTGACTCTGTTTAGGGATGATGTGGACTTTGGATGGCGTGTTCGAATAGCTGGGCACTCAGTTTTAGCTGCAACAAATGCAGTTACCTATCACGCACAAGCATCAGCAAACGAGCGGCGAATAGTTGATGTTGAAGGCGCACTCTTGCATCGCCCACTTTTACTTGATCGACGAAATGCCGCCTATGTACTTCTGGCTAACTCATCATGGTGGATGCTGCCTTGGTTGATCATTCAACTTCTTGGTTCAGCATTTGCCCGAGCTATCGGATACTTACTTTTAAAACTGCCTGGTTATGCAGGAGATGAAGTCCTCGCGATTTCTACCTTACTGATTAAACCGCAACGAATTCTCCAAGCTCGAAGGATTAGGAAAAAACATCGATTTGTTTCATCGCGAGTTGTTGCCGCCTACATTCCGCCTCGTTGGTCACAGATTCGTCATGGAAGTGAACATGTAATTGAAACTGTGAGATCAAAGCTTTTCCGCCATGAGCAAGTAAGTCAAACCTCATCTGTTTTAGAATCAAATGAAGAAGACGAAGATCTCCTCACGCCAGTAAAGAGAAATGAATGGGCAAAGTTTTTCAAGAGACCAGAAATTTTAGGATTTCTCACTCTCGGTTTAATTACTCTTGTTAATTCCAGACAAAGATTTGGCGACCTTGTCGGAGGTGCACTTGCCTTAACACCTGAGGGAGCAACAGATTTATGGCGCGCCTACTTTGAATCGTGGCATCAAGTTGGAATGGGTTCATCAAGTGCAACACCAACGTGGGTTGCAATAATTGCAATGGGGTCAATCTTCACACTTGGTAATGCATCCCTTTTTGTCACACTTTTGTTTTTAGTTGCGCCTCTATTGATTATGGGGTCGGCATTGCATTTACTAAAGAAGCTAACTCAGAACCTATGGATTTCAATTCCAGCGGCTTTTCTTTACGCAATTTCCCCAGTAACTCTTGCCGCAATCAGTTCTGGAAGGTTGGCAACGCTAGTCATTTTGGCACTTGCTCCATTTGTTGCAACATCTATATATAAGTGGGAAACGATTGAAGAAATTAATTGGAGACAGATTTTTGGGATTGCATCACTTCTGTCAATCCTCTACGCCTTTACATTAATGGCCTTTGTTATTGCAATTATTGCCTTGATTACTATTTCAATTTCAGATTACGAAAAGCATGCACGCTTGGCCAATGATCAACTCTATGCAAATAGATTCAAAAAGCGTGCCGTTGTGGTGCTAGTACCCTTTTTAGTTAACATTCCTTATTCACTAGAGGCAATAGTTCAACCAAGTCGATTCTTAGTTGAGCCAGGCATTGCAATTCCAGGTGCCGGAGTTGTAAAAACTGTTTTGGGAGATCCTGGTGGATTTCTACCGATCTGGTTAGTCAGCCCAATCTTGTTGGTTTTATTTGTTTCATTGTTTTCTTCAACAAATGCCCGCAGGATGGCAGAGTATGGTGTCGGACTACTGGCCTTAGCTGCGGTAATAAGTTCAATCGATATTTCTACACACGGTAACCAAGCATCTACAAAGGCGTGGGCCGGACCAATCATTGCACTGGCTACTTTGGCAGCAATTTGCGCGGGTACAGTTTTGTTAGATCGATTGCGCCCAACACTGGTGTTAAGTCATATTCATTATCGACACTATTTAGCCGCCTTTTTATTGTTTACAACTATTGTCTATGGTGTTTTAGCATCGGCATATTCAGTTTCAACTGGGGCCCAATCTCTCGTCCAAGCCAATCGTGCAACAGTAATGCCAGCATTTTTAAATGTGGAGGGCGATGTCAAAATCTTAGTTTTACGAGAGGTGAAATCAGGAAATGAAAGGAAGATTCAATTCTTTATTTCACGTGGTAAAGATATTTCCATGAGCGATCCTGATGTTGCACCAGAACTGACTGATGCGATTGCACAGGCCGCCCTTGGGCTCATTGATGGCTCTGGTATAACAAGTAGCACTACCCTCAGTGATTACGGAATTAAATATGTTTTTGCAAAAGCACCAATAAAGAAAGAAACGATTCGAGCCATTGATGGCCTTGGGGGATTTACTCGAACATCTGAGACATCTGCCGGTGTTGTTTGGCAAGTAGAAAGAGAAACAGGACGGCTCATTTTCAAGACCGAAAACGGCACTACGATATTTTTAGAATCTGGTATTGAGGGAGCGCGAACAAATCTACCTTCTGCAGGAACCTTGATATTGACTGAAACATATAATCGTTCTTGGCAAGTACTCCAAGATGGTTATCGCCTAGAACGTAGTAAAAATGAACAGGGCCTACCAACATTTAAAGTGGAACAGCCAGGTGAAATTTCCCTCATTCACGATGGAACAATTCGTCGTGGATGGATCTCATTGCAGCTGATCTTTTTTGTCACCCTTCTTGTATTAGCCCTTCCTGGCGGACGCCGAAAGCGTGAAATATCCGATAAGGAGCTGGCATGAAGCTAACTAGGCCAATCCAATTCATCACAATATTTTTAATCGTATTTGGTTTAGCAAACCTTGTTGATGCAACTACATCGTCTAAGACTTATACCGAATCTTTTCCAGCTGTTGTCTGCCCACCCACTCTGGCAGGTTTGTCTTCGCAGATTTCGTTAGGATCAACAAAGACTCAATTTCAAAGGTTGCAAGATCGAACTGCAAAAACCTCTGCTGTAAAACTCTTGCGGCTCCCAGTTATCGCTGACTCCCTCTTGGTTAACAGCGAAGCCACTACGCCAGTTGTTTGGCAAAGCCGTGCAGGTCGTTGGGGTGGTGCAGCCCTTTGTGTTGGCCCCGTAACTTCACAGTGGTTTGTCGGTGCAAGCGCCGATGTAACAACGAAGGGACGTCTGGTTGTTATCAACTCTGGGCTCAGTGACTCTATTGTTGATATTCAATCTTTTTCTGAAAATGGTAAACAACAGCTGCAAACCATTAATGTAAAGGCGAAGAATTATTCAGTGTTAGCAGTAGATTCCTTTGCACCAGGTGATAAAGCTTTAGCGTTACTAGTTGAGCCTCAATCAGGGCGCGTAAACTCCTTTATGCTAGATGAGCAGGGTCAAGGTCTGCGAAGTATTGGTGGGGACCTAATAAATTCAGTAAGTTCTGCAAGCAAGTCGATAACTATTCCAGCTATACCAACTCAAAAACCTTCACGAGGTCAAACAATCTCACAAGGCCACACAATTCGAGTTTTAGCACCAGGACAGGTTGATGCAGATATAACAGTGGAAGTTCTATCAACTGACGGTGTTTTTATCCCAGTAGGTCTTAACTCGCGATTAATTTCAGCGGGTCAAGTCACAGAGTTTGTTTTAAAACCAGAAGCCTCATCAGAAGCGTTTGCGATTCGAATCAACGCAACAGAACCAATTGTGGCGGCTGTAAAAACTAGAATTACTGCCTCTGGAAAATCTGATTATGTCTGGAGTACGCCAGCTCCCGAGCTTTCCAAGTCAACTATGGCGATAACTGGGTTATCACCATTAATTGTTTTCGCTGGCGAGCAGGTCAATGTTTCGATTGATCTAACGTTGGTCAATGGAAAAACCGTAAGCAAAAGCGTGGCCGGGAATGACATTGTGACCTGGAAACCCCCATCATCTGCCCGCTCTCTTACAATCACAAAGGTCAATAAGGGCATTTTTGCGGGCGCCATCGTGACTTCTGTAAATGGGATTGGATACTTCCCCTTTGCAATTGGAAGTGAATTGGCAAAGATAGAAATCCCAGATTCAAACATTCAAGTATTAAATCCTTGATAATCCCAAGATTTCTTATCCCATCCCACTAACCTTAAGTTCATGAGAATCCAAGGTGGGCGTAGTTGCTCCAGAGCTGGTTGTAAATCTTTTGCAAACATGACCTTGACCTATATTTATGCAGAGTCAACGGCGGTAGTCGGCCCTCTTGCAACGTACTCAGAGCCGCATGCATATGATCTTTGCGTCTTGCATGGAACTAGATTAAAAGTTCCAAATGGTTGGAATGTGATTAAAGCTGAGATCACAAATGAAGATGTTGGCCCAAGTGATGATGATCTTATGGTTATTGCAGATGCAGTTAGAGAAGTTGCAATACAAACCGTAGAAAAAAATTCTGTAAAAAATGCAGCTCCATTAGGACAACAGTTAGGCCGTCGCGGGCATTTACGCTCTGTACCAAATTGAATTAATTAATGGATATTTCACCAAATGTCTTTAAGGCTTACGATATCCGTGGGCTTGTTGATAGTGAATTAAACTCTGATTTTGCATTTGAAACAGGCGTAGCTTTTGCCCGCTTTTTACAAATTGAACGCGAACCCGCAACAGTAGTAATTGGTGAAGATATGCGTCCTTCATCACCATTATTAGCTGAAGCCTTTTCAGCAGGAGTCACTTCTCAAGGGATGGATGTAATTCGAATTGGCTTAGCATCTACAGATTTAATGTACTTTGCTTCAGGTAAACTTGGTTTACCTGGTGCCATGTTTACTGCAAGCCATAATCCTGCTGAGTACAACGGAATAAAACTCTGCCTTAGTCAGGCACGTCCCATAGGCAAGGAATCAGGACTATTAACAATTGAAAAATTCGTTCGAGAAGGCTCACCAATCACACTTAGAAATGTAGGCATTGAAAAGCATCAAAACATGTTAGAAGAATATGTAGATCATTTGTTAACTCTCGTTGAACTTCGTGAAATTCGTCCACTGAAATTAGTTATTGATGCTGGAAACGGTATGGCCGGATATACGGCTCCTGCAATTTTTGCCAGACTCAACTGCGAAGTGATTCCTATGTACTTTGAATTAGATGGCAGTTTTCCAAACCATGAGGCAAATCCACTTGATGAATCCACTTTGGTAGATCTGAAAAAGGCTGTGAAAGAAAACTCAGCAGATCTTGGACTTGCCTTCGATGGCGATGCCGATCGCTGTTTTCTAGTTGATGAAAATGGCGAAGGGATTAATCCTTCCGCCCTAACAGCATTAATAGCCGAACGCGAACTAAAGCAAAATCCGGGCTCAAAAATAATCTACAACTTGATCTCATCTCGCACGGTGCAGGAGGTGATCTCTGAAAACAATGGCATAGGCCTTCGATCTCGGGTCGGTCATTCAAATATTAAGAAATTGATGGCAGAAACTGGCGCAATTTTTGGCGGAGAGCATTCAGGACATTTCTATTTCAAAGATTTCTGGCGTGCAGACTCTGGTGCATTAGCAGCCCTGCATGCCATCGCAGCCCTTGGCACAAGTAAAGAGAGTATCTCCTCACTTTTGGCGCCTTACTCACGGTATGTACAAAGTGGAGAAATAAACACGAAGGTTGCAGATGTACAAAAAGCTACCGAGTTAGTTAAAGAGCGATTTTCATCGACACCCGTGGAGATTGATTACTTAGATGGCCTAACCGTAAATGGTGATAGCTGGTGGTTTAACCTTCGGCCCTCAAACACAGAACCGTTGCTAAGGCTCAATGTTGAGGCTAAAGATCAGGCTCAGATGCAGACGATACGAGATCAAGTTTTAGCTTTAATTCGAAGTTAGCGCCCGTTTTCCATTACGAATTTATCGTGTTGGGGCAGTAATCTATGCACATAGCCGCCTAGCACAGTAGAGCCCTACGCCTTAGGTATCCAATGAATACTTTAAATACCTTATAAGGAGAATCAAATGAACGTTCCTGTTACTGCAACTCTTCCAAAACATGACATTGCAGATGCATCATTAGCCGCTGCAGGCCGTAAGAAAATTGAGTGGGCCGAGCGCAACATGCCAGTTCTTGCACAGATTCGTGAGCGCTTTGAAAAGTCACAACCATTTACTGGCGTAAGAATTGCAGCGTGTATGCACGTAACTACCGAGACAGCAAACTTAATGCGAGTTCTAAAAGCTGGTGGAGCAGATATTGCTCTTTGTGCTTCAAATCCATTATCAACGCAAGATGACACTGCAGCAGCACTCGTTCATGAATATGGAATTAGTGTATTTGCCAGAAACGCGGTTGATCGTGATGGTTACTACAAGCACATTAACGCTGCTCTAGACATCCAACCACATCAAGTTTTTGATGATGGCTGTGACCTTGTAAATACACTTCACACAACTCGCAAAGAATTGATTCCAAACATTGCTGGAGGTTGTGAAGAGACAACAACCGGGGTTATTCGCCTAAATCAAATGGCAAAAGATGGGGCTTTGCAGTTTCCAATGATTGCTGTAAACGATACTGATACAAAACACATGTTTGATAATCGCTACGGAACAGGTCAATCGACGTTAGATGCAGTGTTTCGTGCTACTAACTTTTTGCTTGCAGGAAGAATTGTTGTTGTAGCTGGTTTTGGTTACTGCGGAAAAGGTGTAGCAGAGCGTGCAAAAGGCATGGGCTCAGATGTAATCGTTACTGAAATTGATCCAACAAAAGCTTTAGATGCAATGATGCAAGGTTTCCGAGTAATGCCAATGGCAGATGCTGCAAAAATCGGCGATGTGTTCATAACTGTTACGGGTAACCGCGATGTTTTACGTGATGAGCACTTTGCTGTCATGAAAGATGGAGCAATCATGGCTAACTCAGGACACTTTGATATTGAGATTGATGTGGCATGGCTGGAGCAAAACTCAAAGCAAAAGAATGAAAAAATGCGTCATCAGACAGATGAATATGTCCTCAAAGATGGGCGACGTTTGCTACTACTTGCTGAGGGTCGTTTAGTTAACTTGGGAGCTGCAGAAGGTCATCCAGCATCTGTGATGGATATGTCATTTTCTGATCAAGCACTTACAGCCGAATACTTAGTGAAGGAAGCTAAAAACCTAAAGCCTGGTGTGCATGAGGTTCCTACATATATCGATAAGGAAGTCGCCGCACTTAAGTTGATCAGCATGGGCGGACGTATTGATGTACTAACACCAGCTCAGGATATGTATTTGAATTCCTGGGAACACGGGAGCTAATGACCTTAGTAATGGTCGTCGATGACGACCAGGATCTTGCAGAGATGCTCAGCATCGTTTTAAACGATGCTGGCATCGATGTGGATTTAGTTAGTCGCGGTGATGAGGTACTAGATGCTTTTCGTGAAAAAGCACCTGATCTCATTCTTCTTGATGTTATGTTGCCTGGTATCGATGGAGTTGAAGTTTGTAAATTAATTCGAGCCCAATCCATGGTCCCAATCATCATGCTAACGGCTAAGGGTGAGACAGAAGACGTTGTAAAAGGACTCGAAGCAGGGGCAGATGATTACATGGTCAAGCCTTTTCGTCATGCCTCTGAACTAGTTGCACGCGTTAGAACTCGACTTCGACGAACAAACACAGATGTTTCAGGGCTTATTTCAATAGGAGATTTAAAAATTGATGTTCAAGCACATCAGCTATTGCGAAACGGAAAGCAAATTCAGCTGACCCGCTTGGAGTTTGATTTGCTTGTTGCTTTAGCACGTGAACCTGGTCGCGTCTTTACGCGCGATGCTCTGCTCAGCGAAGTGTGGGGATATGCGCATTCAACGGATACTCGCCTGGTTAATGTTCATATACAGCGCCTGCGATCAAAAATTGAACATGACCCAGAAAATCCAGAATTAGTAATCACAATCAGAGGTGTTGGCTACAAAGCAGGAGTTTTGGTCGGCTCCTAAGAATGAATCGAATACTTTGGAAGATTCGCAACTCACTTGCATTTAAGGTGATCGTTTTGACCGCAACAATATCTTTAGGAATAGTGTGGATTACGGGTTCGGCGCTTAACTCTCGCCTTACCGATGGAATCAAACAAGTAAATTTAAACTCAGCAATTGTTGAGGCTCGTTCTGCAATATTTACAGCAGAGTATCAACTAATATTTGCTGAAAATCAAGGCAATCAACAGATTCAGAAGATTATTGATGAGGTTATAAATTCTGCAACAGCTTTTACCAGTAATGAAAATGCACGCGAAGTTGTCTTTCTTAGGAGCCCTGGCAATACATCCACTAAAAACTATGAAACGGCAACAAATTTTTTAAAACCATCAACGATTCCAAAGACTTTGCGCATACAGGTTCAAACCTCTGCTTCTCCAATTTTTGAGTACACACAGATGAAATACAGTGAAGGAATAAATGTTCCTGGTGTAGCAGTTGGGCAAAAGATTGATATTCCAAATGCTGGTGGATATGAAATGTATTTGGTCTTTTCTCTAGCAAATGAAAAAGAGACCTTAGATTTAATTAGCAGGTACTTATTATTTGCTGGAATTCTGCTTCTGTTTTTAATTACCTTGATTACTTGGCTTGTCGTGCGACAAGTACTTAAGCCAGTCCGCGATGCTGCACAAATTGCAACTGAATTTACTTCTGGTGATTTTAGAAAGCGAATGCAAGTTACTTCTCAGGATGAGATATCAATTTTGGGTCATGCATTCAATGGAATGGCAGAATCTATTGAAAAACAGATCGCTCGACTAGAAAATCTCTCTCAGGTGCAACAACGTTTTGTCTCGGATGTCTCTCATGAACTTCGCACGCCGTTAACTACTCTTCGTATGGCATCAGAGGTAATCAACTCTTCAAAGACATCTTTTGACTCGACAGTTGCTCGCAGTGCGGAGTTACTACTAGCTCAACTCGACCGTTTTGAAAGATTATTAGAGGACCTGTTGGAAATTTCCCGCTTTGATGCAGAGGTTGCACAACTTGAGGCAGTGGATTTTGACATAGTTACTTTGACTAAGCGTTGTGTAGAAGATTTGGCCCTGGTCGCTAAGCAACGAAAAACTGCGATTTATGTCAACTCAAAGGAGCCGATAATCCTGTTGCGAGCTGATATCCGACGGGTAGAACGAATTTTGCGAAATCTGTTAACAAATGCAATTGATCACGCAGAAGAGATCCAGATAAATGTGAAGATTGAAGCATCTGAAAGCGACGTAGCCGTTTCAGTTAGGGATTTTGGAGTTGGGTTGGATAAAAACTCATTATTTAGAGTTTTTGATCGTTTTTGGAGAGCTGACCCATCGCGCGCACGAACTCGCGGAGGTACAGGACTTGGACTTTCAATTGCGCTAGAAGATGCGCGTCTGCACAACGGTGAACTCGAAGCTTGGGGACAACCTGGCAGAGGAGCTCATTTTGTTCTAACGCTGCCACGTAAACAAAACCAATCGATTCATTCACGCCTAATACCTTTAAAGCCAGAGGATCTCACGCCCTAATTTCCACAGAGTTAAGTGAAATAGCTAGGTGCAATTCAATGATAGCGACAATGATTTCATGCAAAAATTGCAAGAGATTTCACAACTCATATTTCCTACACGTTGTCTTGGCTGTCACAAACTTTCACCCACTATCTGCGCTGATTGTTTAACACAATGGAAAAAAAGAAAGTTTAAAACCAAGTACTCAGATTTATCTGTTTATTCAACATTTTCGTACACACCTGTGGCAGCAAGTGTTATCTTGGCGGCCAAAGAAAATGGGGATTCGACTGCAGATAAGTTATTAATCGATGCCATTGTATGGCAGATAGAAAACTTAGAATTAGATTTCAACAAAATTCGACTTGTTCCAATTCCTTCTAGTAAACGCTCAATTCGAAATCGAGGTAGAAGTTTTATAGTCAACATAGTGGAACAGATTTCCCAACAAATAGGAATTCCTATGCTTGATTGTTTGACCCTCACCGGAAAAACCATCGATCAAAGTCGCCTCAATCGCCAGCAAAGATTACAAAATATGAAGGGCGCATTCTCAATGAAAGCTATGGCCCGCGGAGAACTCTTACTCATCGATGATGTGATTACAACGGGAGCAACCTTAAAAGAGGCTGCAAGGGCGTTAAATTCCCAAGCATTTCACGCACAGATATCGGCGATTACCGCCTGCGTTGCACAACCTCTAAGATAGGGCCATAGATTGCATATGTAACCTGCAGTTGAAATTTCAAGTGAGTGTTTGCCGGATTAGTTTGAGGTACTGAAAGGTCATATCGATGCCAGCCTTTGTAGACAAGATTTTGCGTGCAGGTGAAGGACGCATCCTTCGCGAGTTAAGCAAAATCTCTGAATCTGTTAATGCTCAGGAATCGCGATTTGTGGCAATGTCTGACGAAGAACTTCGTGGACAGACTGCAATCTTTCAAGATCGTTATTCAAAGGGTGAAACTCTCGATGATCTTTTACCTGAGGCATTTGCAGTTGTTCGCGAAGCGGCAAAACGAACTCTTGGTCAACGCCACTATGACGTTCAAATCATGGGTGGAGCAGCACTTCACAAAGGAAATATTGCAGAAATGCGCACAGGTGAAGGTAAAACATTAGTAGCCACCCTTCCATCGTATTTAAATGCACTTGCTGGTCGAGGCGTACACGTTGTTACTACAAATGACTATTTGGCAGAGCGCGATAGCGAGTGGATGGGTCGCGTGCATCGATTCCTTGGATTAAAAGTTGGCGTAATTCTTGCCGATATGACACCAGCTGAACGGCGAGAGGCATACCTCTCTGACATTACTTATGGGACAAATAACGAATTTGGTTTTGATTATCTTCGTGACAACATGGCTTGGTCACTGCAGGAGTGTGTACAACGCGATCATTTCTTCGCGGTTGTTGACGAAGTTGACTCAATCTTAATTGACGAAGCTCGAACTCCTTTGATCATTAGTGGTCCTGCTGATAAAGCAACCAAATGGTATGTAGAGTTTGCAAATCTAGTTGGAAAGTTAACTAGAGATCTTCATTACGAAGTGGACGAAAAGAAAAAGACTGTTGGAATATTGGAAGAAGGCGTTACAAAAGTTGAAGAGTTAATGCAGATCGAAAACTTGTACGAAGCAGCTAACACTCCAATGATTGGCTATTTAAACAATGCCATCCGTGCCAGAGAACTGTTTAAGCGTGACAAAGATTATGTAGTAATGAACGGTGAACTTTTAATTGTTGATGAGCACACTGGCCGCATGCTTTCAGGGCGTAGATACAGCGACGGACTTCACCAGGCACTAGAGGCCAAGGAACGCATTGAAATTCAAAATGAGAATCAGACATTAGCAACAATAACCTTGCAGAATTATTTCCGTCTCTATGAAACATTGTCCGGAATGACGGGAACTGCCTCAACTGAAGCTGCAGAATTTGATCAGATTTATAAGCTTGGGGTTGTTCCAATTCCAACTAATCGAGATATGCAGCGTATCGACTCTCCAGACTTAGTCTATAAAACAGAAATTGGAAAATTTGCAGCCGTTACAGCTGACATCGTTGAGCGTCATCGTAAAGGGCAACCGGTTTTAGTTGGAACAGTCAGCGTTGAAAAATCAGAAGAGCTATCTGCTTTCTTGCGCAAGTCTGGTGTTCCACACGAAGTTCTAAATGCAAAGCATCACGAACGTGAAGCTTCGATTATTGCTCGCGCTGGAGTTAAAGGTGCCGTAACTGTTGCTACAAATATGGCCGGGCGCGGTACAGACATCATGCTTGGCGGTAACCCGGAGTTCATGGCAGATTTCGAATTACAACGACGTGGAATTTCACCAGTTGATAATGCAGCTGAGTACGAAAAAGAATGGCCAGCAGAAATTGCTCGACAGAAGGCTGCCGTAGAAAAAGGTCACGAAGAAGTTGTCTCTTTAGGTGGCCTATACGTACTTGGTACTGAGCGTCATGAGTCTCGACGAATTGATAACCAGTTGCGTGGACGTTCTGGTCGTCAGGGTGATCCTGGTGAATCACGTTTTTATCTTTCACTACAAGATGATTTGATGCGCAGATTCAACTCGGCATTAGTTGAGCGCTTCTTAACAGCAGCTGGTCTGCCAGATGATGCGCCAATCGAATCAAAAATGGTCTCAAATGCAATTAGATCAGCACAAACTCAGGTAGAAGCTCAAAACTTTGAAATGCGTAAGAATGTTTTGAAATATGACGATGTCATGAACCGCCAGCGCACAGTTATTTACGGTGAGCGCCGGATGGTTTTAGAGGGAGCTGACATTGAAGAGCAAATCGCACTTTTTGTAAGTGACACTCTGACCGCATATGTTCAAGCAGCAACAGCAAATGGATACGGTGAAGATTGGGATCTCGATACTCTATTCACGGCGCTAAAAACTATCTATCCAATCTCATTCTCAATTGACGATTTAGCTGCCCAAGCCGGTTCTCGCGCTGGCTTAGACACCGAATTCATAGTTGCTCAAGTTGTCGAAGATTGTAAGAGCGCCTATGCCAAGCGCGAGGAATCTCTGGGCGAGAATGTAATGCGCGAACTAGAACGTAAAGTTCTGCTCTCCGTTTTAGATCGTAAATGGCGTGAACATCTTTACGAAATGGATTATTTACAAGAAGGAATTGGTCTTCGCGCCATGGCCCAACGTGATCCACTTGTTGAATATCAACGCGAAGGCTATGAACTATTCTCTGCAATGATGGATGCGATCAAAGAAGAGATCGCTGGACTTCTTTTCAATATTGAGGTCAGCGTTGAACCTTCAAGCAATTCCGTTACTGCACCTGGTCTTGAATCAAAGACTCTTCCAGTATCTGGCTTGCAGTACACAGCAGCTGACGAGTCTGGAGTGCACACAACTGGGGAAGTCTCTCGCAACGCTCCATGCCCATGTGGTTCTGGAAAGAAATTTAAACGATGCCATGGAGAAGCTCAATAAAATTAAATCATCTCTAACGTGGTGCACAACCATCGATGATCTAAGCCTTCGAACCTAATCGCAACGACACGTAATCTATCTGCGTATCGGACTGTAATTGTTGCTTCAACGATTCCATCTAGTGGTTGTGAAATATGGATTTTTCGCACTCTGCCTACAGTATCAAACTTGCCACTTTTGCCTTGAAGTTGAGCAAAAACAGAATAGTGGCAAGTAGATTGAATCTGTGTAGCAGATCGCCTGCCCGCCCAGACCTCAACAACAACATGTATAAAGTTATGAACCAAGATCTCTATGTCAGGAAGGTCCTTGGCTGAAGTTGGCTCTGGCGAAAATTCAGAATCAAACTCCTCTCCAAAAGTTGATGCAATTAAATACAAACGAGGCTCTTTTGCTGGTTCGACAATCGTTAAGGGACGAAACATCTCAAGGACTGGATGCAACCAATCTTCATCGGGGTCACTAGAAATTGGCGTTAAATCAATGGTTGTAAAAACTGGCTTGCATAAATAATTTGGATTGAAGGCGCGTTGTGTAGTCATAAAGCCAACAATTGCCAACTTGCCTCGGCTTTACTTCAACTTAAAGTACGAAAAGATCTTATACCAAAGTACTACTGTGGATAATCTGGTCTAGAAAACCACTGATAGTAATTAGGTATGCCCATGAGACCACCTAAAAATTCCTTCAGCGCGCGCCTACCACTTGCAATTACTCTTATAATCGCATCTTTTGCATCTGTCATTTTTATCACCTCCGTCGCAAATAAAGGGGCTGACTATTGGGTTGTCCGGGGATCAGTAATCTCGGGGCATGTAATTACTTCTAACGATCTTGAGACAGTTCACATGAATTTAAGCAAAAGCTCTGCGTTATATATTGATAAAAACTTTAATCCTATTGGCTTGATTGCCCTACGGACTTTGCAAGATAGTGAAGTCATTTCTACTTCCGATCTTGGCTCCGACATCCAAGGTCAATCAACCAGCGCCGTTCCCTTGAGTGTGCGCTCTGTTGATATCGCCCAAGGTCTCACACTCGGTGAAGGAGTTGATATCTATTGGGTTTCGGACTCAAACAACGGTGAAGAGGTTGTCGAACCAGTACTAGTTTTGGCAGGAGCTGCGCTTTTATCACTTGAAAACACAGGAAACTCTTTTAGTGGTGATGTTGGATTGAGCATTGCAGTCGAGCAAACACAAGTGCTTCGCGTTTTGAGTGCTACGTCTGTTGGTCGTCTAGTGGTTATTGCCTCTCATGTCTGAGCAAGAGATGCCAATTGTCGTCACTGCAATAGCTCGCGCCGAAGTTGAAGGATTCATCGCATCCACATTGTTTGCTCAGGGTTGGAGCGTGGTGTTTCGAGCAATAGATTGGCAGAGCCTAGAAGAATTTGTTACAGAAAAATCTACCGATCTTAGTTCTACATTATTAATATATGGATCAGACTTACCTGGAATCACCAAAGAGAGAGTAAACCAACTTTCATCAAAATTTAAGCAGGTTATTGGCTTTGCAACAAATACGACTGAAGAGTTTGCAGATCTAAAAAAGGCACCAGTGGTTTCAGCCGATTTGGTCTCACTAGTTCGCAGCTTTATACGGACACCGATGCTGCGAGAATTTGTTCCAGCACAAAATCAGATTCGAAGAGCAAAAATATTTGCCATCGGCTCTGCTGGAACTTACACAGGCTGTACTTTGATTGCACTTAATTTAGCAATGGAGTTAAGCACGCAAGGCAAATCCACTCTACTCATTGATGCAAATTTTCGAGCACCCTCAATTTTTGATCTACTTTCAATGCGAAGTTCGGAAACCGATCCCACATGGAAATCGATTGCACCCAATTTGGCAGTCTTTGAAGTTACACAAGCACAGGCAATAGAAATTGAAGCACTAATGTTTCGTGCAGGAAAAGAATTCGATTACGTCATTATTGATCTGGGATCTATTGCTGGACTTTCAAATCGCCTTACAGATCGACGCTGGACTTCAACAATGACAACATGGAGTTGTGATCATGCTGATGAGCTTATTGTGGTTTCACGCCCTGATCTTCTAGGGGTATCGCGCCTTCAAAAAGTAGTTGAGCTGCTGGCTCAAACTTCTATTCGAGCAAAAATCAGTTTTGTGATGAATATGAAATCTTCTGGCAAAAAGGGCGAAGCTGAACAATCAAAATTCTTGACAGTAACTTCACCCATGAAGCCGTTTCGCGTTAGATCCATCAATAGTGACATTAGAGCCGTGCTTGCTGCACAGGTTGAACGCGCTACCTTAATTGAGGTTAATGAGCGATCTGCCGTGCGTAAATCAATCGCAGAATTGGCAAGTGAACTTTCAAGTTAAAATCTAATACGATTAGCAAGTGCGTACGTACCTACCAATAAGCCATCAAGAGCTCGAAAACTTTCTAGAGGCAAAAACTCTTGATGTGAATCTTATGTATGCACCCACGCCTTCCTTCCAAGATGAAAACATTGATTGTGATGAGGAAGAGCTCGAATACCTGCTCTCGGTTATCGCCGGAGAAAAAGCTCTTGACCTTTGTTTAACACAGAAAGCACCAGGGATTGTTCTAGCCCTTGAAATCACCGAGCAACAAATTGGCGAAACATATGCCGATCACATAACTGTTACATCTGCGATCTTGTGGGAACAGGTGCAGTGTGCCCTTCTAGCATTTCGTGGTGATGATGAGCTTGTGTGGTTTGCTACACAAGAAATCGAGCCTCACATGAACGAGTGGAAGTAACATGTTTCCATTTGAAAATCTTCTTGGTTCACGAACCACAATCAACCTTGATCAGGCTGAACGCTTAAGGGAACTAGTTGCTAACTGGCAGTTATTATCAGATCTTTCATTCGCAGATTTAATTCTGTGGGTCCCGATTCGTAAAGATATAAAAATGTGGCCCAGTGGGCATATTGCTATTGCTCATATTCGTCCAACTACAACTGCAACTGTTTTTACTAATGATGTAATTGGTGAAGAAGTCTTGTGGGGGACTCGAACAAATATTGACGAAGCACTCTCTCGGGGAGAGATCATAAAAGATAGCCAATTAGAACAATCAGAGACCATGATTAAAGAAGAGGCCATCCCGGTTACTTTTAATGGTCAACCAATAGCAGTTATCTCTCGCCATCGAGATATTGAACATATGAGATCTGCAGGAAAGTTAGAGATTAACTATCGCGAGATTGCACATCAGCTTTATCAAATGGTTGCAGAAGGAAATTTTCCATATAAGAACGCCGGCGCACTAATTGAACCTATTCCTCGCGTTGGAGATGGATTAATTCGATTAGATGTTAACGGAACAATCTCATTTGCCAGCCCTAATGCAAAATCTGCATTTTCTAGAATGGGTTGGAACGGTGATTTAGAAGGTCGTAATCTTGGAGAGGCTGCTCAACAGGTTTCAGTGACAACGGAAAACCCACATGAAGAGGCAATTGCAACTCAGTTAAGCGGAAAAACTTTGCGTCGCGTTGAGGTTGAAAACAAGGGAACAACTATTGATTTCCTTGTGCTGCCCTTAATTCAAGGCGAAGATCGGATAGGTGCAATTGTTCTGCTTCAAAATGTTACAGAGCTTCGCCGGCTAGATCGCGCACTTGTTACTAAGGATGCAACTATCCGAGAAATTCATCATAGGGTCAAAAACAATCTACAAACCGTATCTGCCTTACTTCGATTGCAGTCTCGCCGAATTGATGATCCATCGGCTGCAGCAGCCTTGGATGAAGCGGTTCGCCGAATTGCATCAATCGCCCTGGTTCACGAAACACTTTCTAACAGTGATGAAACTACTGTGGCATTTGATGATGTATTAACCAGCCTTGTAACTCATTCACTTGAACTAAGTCCACGAATGGGTCAGTTAAGCATTGAGCGAGTAGGTCAACTTGGCTCCCTAGAATCCCGACTTGCTACTCCGCTTTCACTGGTAGTTACAGAGTTGATTCACAACGCACTAGAGCATGGACTGGCCGAATCAGGAACACACCTTCGAATCGAACTTCAGCGCTATAGCAATGAAGGGTTAGTAACTATTTCAGATGATGGAGTGGGTCTGCCAGATGGTTTCAATCTTGCAACATCGGCAAATTTAGGATTACAGATTGTTCTCACGCTCACTGAGAATGAGCTAAACGGAGAGTTGAAATTAGAATCAAGTGATCAGGGAACGCAAGCAAAACTTCGCTTCCCACTTTAGAATTGGTTCTGTTGCTCCAAAAGTCGTGCACGATTTCGCGCGGCACGTCGCTTCAATGCACGGCGTTCATCTTCTGATAACCCGCCCCATACTCCAGCATCTTGACCACTTTCTAATGCCCAAGCCAAGCATGGCTCTTTAACAATGCAGCGGTTACAAACTTTTTTTGCTTCTTCAATTTGGCTAATTGCAGGTCCAGTGTTTCCCACAGGAAAGAAGAGTTCGGGATCTTCATCACGGCAAGCAGATTGATGTCGCCAATCCATGACGGACCCCCTTAGATTGCCAAAGCAATCACTCTAAAACTCAACGAATGTAAATACGCACATTTGTGTACGCAAGGTGACAATTATCCATGTTGCACACGCTTAATACAAGGATGTTGTGAAAGAGATTATTAAATCAATGGTGATCTATCTCAAGTGCCCCCGACAGGATTCGAACCTGTGCGCATGCCTTCGGAGGGCAATGCTCTATCCCCTGAGCTACGGGGGCTCTGTGGGCTTACTACTCAAGGTTATCAGCGGGTGCAAAGTTGTGTGCATACTGCAACAATCTGCCTATGAAATCGATTGCTTATTTCGCAACTGGATGTTTCTGGGGAGCAGAACGTCGCTTTTGGCAGATGGATGGCGTTATTGAAACAAACGTTGGTTATATGGGCGGAAATCGACCAAACCCAAATTATGAACAAGTCTGCACAGGTGTAACAGGTCATGCCGAGATGGTGAAAGTCGTATTCGATGCATCAATAATTTCATATCAACGCCTACTTGAAGAGTTTTGGGTAATGCACGATCCAACATCTTTAAATCAACAAGGTGGAGACATTGGAACGCAGTATCGCAGTGCAATTTTCACAACCGATGATTCACAGCAAGTTGTAGCTTTAGCATCGATGGCTGAATATCAAAGAGTTCTTACTGCTGCTGGCCTAGGTCAAATCTGTACTGAAATTTTGAGCGCCGATGGTGTTGAGTATTACCCAGCAGAGGAGTATCACCAAAAATATTTGCTTAAAAATCCCAATGGCTATGACTGTCACTCCAGTACAGGGGTTGCCTATCCAGCAACTGCGGTGATCAAATGAGTTCCAATAACGAAGCTGAAAAAACCAAAGCCGCAGATAACGAGTATCCAGTAAAAATAGATGAGCAGGCGCTCGCAGCCCGGATCGACCCACTGTCATATGATGTTTTGCGCAAAGCAGCTACCGAGCAAGCATTTACAGGGGAGTACACCGATACTGAAACAGTTGGTGTTTATAAATGTAAAGCCTGCGCCGCGGAATTATTTAGAAGTGAGACTAAGTTTCATTCAGGGTGCGGATGGCCATCATTTTATGCACCAACAGCAGATGATGCGGTGCGCTTGGTAGAAGATCGTTCCTTGTTTCCAAGGGTTCGCACCGAGGTTCTTTGTGCATCGTGCGGATCACATCTTGGGCATGTTTTCGATGGCGAAGGCTATGACGTTCCAACCGATCAGCGCTGGTGCATCAACTCAGTCTCACTTGTTTTGCAGCCACACTAACTTGAAATAAGTCATTTCCTTATAAAGAAAAAGTTGGATACTCATCTGTAACTAGTAGGAGCGCATAACCAACGACTCGGTTCCAGTAGGCGATAGTTCCCACAATGCCCTCTGCGCATTTCTCTGGATAGTTGCCAGTAAATAAAATAGAGAGCCAGCCAAACAAAGTTAAAAACGCTGCATAAATTGCGTAGAAAATTCCAACTAGATACAAAGGAATTGCAATGAACCATTTAATCAATGGCAACCATCGATTGAGTGCTTTTGCATCAACTTCTGGAAAAGTTACGCTAACAACGTCATTTTCTTCAATTGATGGATACTCGTCAGTGAGCAGTAAAACATATGCATCCACACGTGTCTGCAAAGAGAGCAGAGCTTCATTAAAAGAGAGAACGTAGCTTGGGTAGATCTGTCGAAATACAATCGCTAAAGCAACTGGCAGTGAAATCAAACCGACCATGAAATAACTTGCGTCATCACTTGATAGATCTGCCGAAGGTACAAATGAGGCAATAAAAATTGCCATAGGCACAACTAAGACAAGACGAAACAGCGCAGTCAATCGATTGCGTTCTGTCAGGGATACATCGATTTGGGTTTCAATTTGATTGCTCATGCATTAAATCTACCCCTTTACAGCACTGGTAGCCTTGATGCATGAACAAAGATCGGGTTGAAGTTCCTCACCTTTCAGAGCTGCATACCCATACCAGCGCAAAATGGCGAGACTTTCCCAGCGATGTTCTTCCTCTACACGTTGCAGAAATGGATTTTCCAGTTGCCGAACCTATTCGCAATAAAATCAACGAAATGGTCTCCCGATCAGACCTTGGCTATTTAGGATCAATTCCAGAACTTGGCGCCGGCTTTCATAAGTTTGCTTCAAAGCGTTGGGGTTGGAACGTTGATCCACTGCAGGTTCGAGCAGCAACAGATGTTGGCGTTGCAGTTGTAGAAATCATTCGCGCTTTTACAAATTCTGGGGATTCAATCCTCATTAGTTCACCGGTTTACCACAATTTTTACAGTTGGATTAATGAAACTAAGTTAAAACTAGTAGATGTACCTTTCGAACGCACAGGAGATGAAAGCAAAAATCCCTGGCAGATCAACTGGAAAGGTATCGAAAGAGCCTATCAATCTGGCATAAAAGTTCATTTACTCTGCTCTCCACATAATCCTTTAGGGCGTATTTATACCGAAGAAGAGTTAATCCGTATTGTCGAACTAGCAAACAAACATAACGTTCTTGTCATAAGCAATGAACTACATGCCCCGCTAACTTTTATGGGAGAAAAATTCGTTCCGATTTTATCCTTAGGCAAAACTGCCGAATCTGTGAGTGTCGTTGTTACTGCAGCTTCTAAAGGCTGGAATATCGCAGGGCTTAAATGTGCACTGATTGTTACCCAAAATAAAGTGCTTTACGAAAAATTAGCCGTGATACCGCCAGCTACACATTGGAGGTCATCAATTCTTGGAGGCTTTGCTACAGCCGTTGCATATTCAGAGGGTGAACCTTGGTTGGATGAAGTACTAACAGCTCTGGACCATAATCGTAGAATGTTAAGAGATTTACTAACGGCTAAATTGCCATCTGTCAGATATCACATCCCTCAAGCCACTTATTTGGGTTGGTTAGACCTTGAAGCATTAAATCTTGGAGACAATCCATCTGAGAGATTACTAGAAAAAGGGAAAGTTGCATTTAATTCTGGGCAGTCATTTGGTAAACAGTGCTCACAGTATGTCCGCATAAATTTTGCAACTAGTCCAACAATTCTTACCGATGCAATCGATCGAATTACTAAGGTAGTTTAAATGTCAGTGAAAAATTACGATGTTGTGATTATGGGAGGAGGGCACAACGGTTTAGTTGCAGCCTCTTACTTAGCCAAGGCGGGAAAATCTGTTCTAATTCTTGAGGCAAACAGTGAGATTGGTGGTGCCACGCAAAGTGTGCAGGCATTCCCAGGCTTTGATGCACGTGTTTCTCGATATTCATATCTTGTCGCACTTTTACCAGACAAGATTATTGAGGATCTGAATCTGACCTTCGAAACGATCTCTAGAGATGTTTCAAGTTTTACTCCATATTCAAATGCTCAAGGATTAAATAAAGGTTTATATGTATCCAGAAATTGGGACGTTAAAACAGAGGAGTCATTTAAAGCGATTGATCCAACCGGAAATGAAGGCCTGGCTTGGCAAGATTTTTACTCCGAAGTTGGAGAATTTGCCAAAAAAATTGCACCTACGCTTTTGGAACCCTTACAAACTCGCTCACAATTGCGTGAGCAGATTAATCTGCCCAGGACATGGAAGTATTTGATTGAAGATCCAATTGGTGAGGTTATTTGTGATCGATTCAAAGACGACATAATTCGAGGAGTAGTTCTTACAGATGCTCTCATCGGCACATTTGCATCAGCTTATGATCTTCAAGCAAACATTTGTTTTCTCTACCACCTGATTGGCAACGGAACAGGGGAGTGGAAAGTCCCTCGAGGAGGCATGGGCGCTTTGGTTAGTGAATTAGTTCGAGTTGCAACCCAATCTGGTGTTGAGATAAAGACAAATCAAAAAGTTGTTGCTATCGAAAGCTCAACTGAATCTGTGAAAGTTAGAACTTCTACGGGTGAGGAATTCACTGCCTCCCATTTTCTATCAAATGCCGCACCTGGAGTATTGGCAGAAATCAGAGGTAAGACAAAGCCTTATTCATTAGATGGTGCGCAGTTAAAGATAAACATTCTTCTCAAGCGACTACCGCAGTTGAAGTCTGGAGTGGATCCGCAAATAGCATTTGCTGGAACTTTTCACGCAAATGAGAGTTTTACGCAGTGCGAAGGTTCATATTCAGAGGCAAAGAATGGCTCTATGCCGGCAAAACTGCCTATTGAGATGTATTGCCATACTTTGACGGATCCATCAATTCTAAGTCCAGAGCTCTCAGCATCTGGATTTCACACCTTAACTCTTTTTGCTCTTCACACACCAGCTTCGCTATTTGATTCTGACAATGATGCAGCAAGACAGATGGCACTTGATTCAGCATTTGCTTCACTCAATGAATATTTAGTTGAGCCAATACAGGATGTAATCGCAGCAATTGAAGTCAAAACACCGCTTGATCTTGAGGAAGCGATTGCGCTGCCACGAGGCAACATTTTTCACAGAGACTTACAATTTCCATTTCGTGAAGATGGTAGCCAACCATCATGGGGAGTTGAAACAGATGACCCAAGAATCTTTATCTGTGGTGCTGGTGCTGCACGTGGCGGGGGCGTTAGCGGAATACCGGGCCATAATGCGGCAATGGCTGTACTAAGTAGCAATTAGACTAATTCAATGAATCTGCATCCTGAAACGTCGGCGATTAGTGCTGGACGACCTGATTCGGCCCCTGATGCATCAGTAAATCCGCCTTTGTTTTTATCTTCGACTTACCATGCAGGTGGTCCAATTGGTTATGGACGCTATGGAAATCAAACGTGGAGCGCACTTGAAAGTGCGATAGCAGAATTAGAAGGCGGATCAACACTTACATTTTCATCTGGCATGGCAGCAATTAGCGCACTGTTTTCTATATTGCCAGTTGGTGCGCCAGTAGTTGCATCACATGAGGGTTATAGCGGAACTATGAGTTTGCTCAATCAACTACACACATCAGGACGCTTAGAAGTGCGATTTGTCGATGTAACAAAAAACGATGAAGTGATCGCTGCAATGAAAGGCGCTGCACTTGTTTGGCTTGAATCACCAACAAATCCAACTCTAGATGTTGCAGATCTTCAAACTTTGATCTCAGAAGCAAAAAAGAAAGGCATCGGCGTCGGTGTTGATAATACTTTTGCCACTCCATTGACGCAGTTACCGCTTGCAATGGGTGCAGATGTTTCTATGCATTCTGTTACTAAGTTTTTGTCCGGCCATAGCGACGTTGTTTTAGGATCACTTTCCACCAACGATGAAGCATTGCTTAAGAGGTTGGAAGAGGCACGTCGCCTCAATGGTTCAATCCCAGGACCATTTGAAGCATGGTTGGCACTTCGTGGAATTCGAACTTTCCCAATTCGTTTTCGTGCAGCAGAAAACAACGCCAAAGAGCTGGTTAAGCGTTTGAGTGATCATGTAAAAGTTACAAAAGTTCGCTACCCCGGATTTGGAGCTGTCATCTCTTTTGAAGTAGATGCACCAGTTGACGCCGTCCAAAAAGTTTGCGAGTCATCACGGGTCATCATTCATGCGACCAGTCTTGGGGGAGTTGAATCTCTGTGGGAACGCCGCCGGCGTTGGGCTAGTGAAAACATCTCAGTACCGGAGCGGTTAATTCGCCTAAGCGTCGGTTGCGAACACGTTGAGGACCTGTGGTCAGATATTGATCAGGCTCTTGCGGTTTTGTAGAGAAATTCTCAGAAATACCTAGTATTTTTAGCACATGTTTAAAGTCTTCCGCCGGATCGTTGCAGCAGCCACTGTTGTACTGTTAGCTTTTCGCGCCGTGGGTTCATTTCTTTCGTGGGTTGAGCATCAAGAAGATACTGTGGCAGATACATGGGTTGATGAAGACGAATTAGAAGATGTCTGAGATTCAATATATTCCAGGTAGTTGCAACATAGGTAAACGTGAGATTCAACGCAGACAATTTGTGGGTGTAGCAGGACTATTTCTTTCTATTTCAACTTTTGTAACCTTGAATTCCATTGAAGCATCAATAGTTTCTAGTTTGGCAGTTTTTTTCCCTTTAATGATGACATTTACTGGGTTTGTTCAATCACGTAGCAAATTTTGCCTTGCTTATGGGTTTGCAGGAACTTTCAATATTGGTAAGTTGGGCGAGATTTCAAAAGTTGCATCCCCTGAGGATCGTGCAGCAGATCGAAAAACTGCGCTTGTAATCCTTGGAAAATCATTTTTACTTGCAGCTATAGCAACGGGGGCGGTTCTAGTACTACTCTTCTAAGTATGAAGATTTTGATTCATACTCGTAACGCAGCTTTGGCAGAAGACTTCAAAACCATTGTGGAAGAAAAGCTCAACAGTATGGAACGCTTTAGTGTTGTAATTGACCGAGTTGAAGTCGAAGTGCTGCATGAAACCAACCCACATCAAGGAAAACACAAGCACAAGGTAATTCTGACTTCACACGGATCTGGTCCACTGCTTCGAGCAGAAGCGGCGGAGTTTAATGATTTAGCAGCTTTTGATTCTGCAATAAAAACTTTTGCACTCCAGATTAGAAAAATTCATGAGCGAACTGAAGATCATGACCGCACAACTCTTAGAAAAATGAAGACTGAGAGTTAAACGATCTCGGTTCCATCTTTTCTTGTTGCGGTAAGACTTCCCACAGCCGTAACGATCAAAGTCGAAGCGATCACTGCCAAGCTCACTTCAATGGAAACATGTGGAAGCTCAATCCCTAGAAGATCATGAACTCCAATTCCATGGAATGCTTCAATAATCATTTTGAATCCGATGAAAGCTAGAATGAAAGAAAGTCCCTTTGAGAGATAAACCAATCTTTGGAGTAAACCTTGGAGTAAGAAATACAACTGGCGAAGCCCCATGAGCGCAAAAATGTTTGCACAGACAACGATGTATGGATCACGAGTGATTCCAAAGATTGCAGGGATAGAGTCGAGTGCAAACACCAGGTCAGTAATTCCTAATGAGATTAATGCAATCGTAAATGTTGACGCACCCTTTGAGCGTAGAAAAGTCACAATTCGATCTTCTTTTTGTTTCTCTTCCTCTTCGCCATGCTCAGTTAGTAATTTGTATGCAGTGAAAATTAGGAATGCACCAAATATAAAGAAAGCACTACTAAATCTTTCCAAGATGGCACTTCCTGCGGCAATAAAGCCTCCACGAAGAATTAGTGCAATTATGATTCCAAGAAGCAAAACTAACTGCTGCTTAGTTCTTTCAATTTGAAAGCGTGCCAAAATAATGACAAATACGAAGATATTATCGACTGAAAGTGCGTATTCAGTCAGCCAGCCCGCAAAGAACTCTTTTTGAGAGTTCGGATCTGTTGTCCAATTAGGCATTAAATAACCAAAAACCAAAGCAGCGGAAACATAAATTATCGTCCAGATTCCAGCTTCCGTCATTGTGGTTTCTTTGTTTCGCCGTGCAATCGCAATCATTAGATCCAATACGATTACAAGAGACAAGACTCCAAGGGTTAGAAGCCAGACGGCTGTAGATTCCATTGGGTTAGTCTGCCACTAAATGGGCAAAAATCCAGCCATTTCTAAATTTCGGGAGAAACTATTTCAATTTTTCTTTACATTAGTTACAAGTAAGTGGATTTCTCGTGAAAGTTCCTTTAACTCCTTAAGTTCTATAAGAGCGGCTTCGTGAGTCTCACTTATCTGTTTTTCAACAATGGCAGATTGTACTTTTTGTCCGACCATAATTATCGAAAGTAATACCAACTGCAAAAATGTTTGAGCAATCCAACTGACAATTACGAGAGTGTCTCCAGATTCAATGGCCCTTGGTAATGAGATAAGAGCGATCGCGGCAAATATATAAGCACACCACATAGTGGCCACACCTGATGTTATTTTCTTTGCAATCCGTGTATTCAAGTTATTCATGAGTTAAACGATACACTTAATCCATGGATACTCTTTATACAGCCCTATTAATCCTCATTTTGATTGGTATAGCTGGCCTTGGCTGGTTTTCATTTGTCCTCTACAAAAAGCAACGACGCAACTCCGAGAAAGTTATTCGTGAGGTAAACAAAGCTTCAAATGAAATAAAAAAGAGTATTTCCCACTCGTATTATCAAAGCGAAGCATACGCGCAACTAATCCAGCTCCTTGACTTTAAAGCATCATTGCCTGCAACTCGCGGTTGGGCCGCATCTCCAGATTTGCTCCTGACTATTTATGAAACAGTAAAAAAGATAAATCCTTCACTTGTTGTTGAACTGGGTTCAGGAGTATCTACTTTAGTTGCAGCAAAATCTGGTGCCAGAAAAGTCGTAAGTTTAGATGGTTCTAAAGAGTATGCAGCAAAAACCAGAGAGCTAATCAAGGAACATCGAGTCCGTGGTGTAGACGTTCGATTTGCAGCGTTATTGCCTTATGTGAATGGGTTAACTTGGTATGACGTGTCAGTAATTAAGGACCTAAAGAAGATCGATCTCTTGATTGTAGATGGCCCTCCAGGTAACAATAATCCTGAGTCGCGATATCCGGCGTTAAAGGAGTTTAAAGATAAGTTATCACCTAGAGCAGTAGTAATTCTCGATGATGTTAATCGAGAAGGCGAGAGAAAATTAGCAGAGGATTTTGCTGCAGCCCTACCAAATCATGAATTAACCATTCTCAATCACGAAAAGGGCGCCGCGATAATTTCGCCTCGATAAAGCTATGCAGATAACTCTCGAAGATGGGCTGCGCAGCGCCTGTGATCAGATCGTAGATACATCTACATTTGTTCGAGCAGTACTTTCTGGCCGGCGACGCAACATGCAGGTTGGTTTTGAGCGGATTGATATTCGTTTGGTAGAAATCAAAGGGGTTCTAAATCTTCAGCTCATGCAAAATGATGGTCGTGCCACCACAACAAAAAACGTAGCCCCCGATCGCGTAGCAGTCCAAGAGCTACTAGATAGTGGATATGCCAACATCATGGTTGAAAGCGTTTCGCAGGTCTATTCAATTCGCATCACTAAAAGTGGAGATGCTCAAGTACACATCGAAAAACGAGAGTCCCAACAGGTGCTCTCACATGATAAGAAGAAAGACCGCTTGTTAGATTCCTCCGATCCTTTTTTGTTAGAAGTTGGTATCGCCGATGCAAAAGGAGTAATCAAGCCATCTCGTCAAGATAAGTACAAACAAGTGGAAGAGTTTTTGCGAATACTCTCTCCAGCACTTAACGCTGCCATATCAGCCGGACAGATTCGAAAACCCACAGAACAAACTCCTCTCCAAATTGTTGACCTGGGATGCGGGCATGCTTACTTAACATTTGCGGCTCATCAATTTTTAATTAACTCTGGCATCCCTGTCAAAGTAGTTGGAATAGACGTCAGAGTTGAAAGTAGAGATCGCAATAATGCAATTGCAAAGAAACTAGGGATTACATCAACTATAGAATTTGTGGCCGAAGAGATTTCAAAAACAACTTCACAGCCAGCTGATATCGCAATCGCACTTCATGCCTGTGACACAGCAACAGATGATGCGATTGCCTGGGCCGTAAATGGTGGAGCTCAGCTTTTACTGATCGCTCCCTGCTGTCATCATGATATTCAAAGCCAAATGGAAGTTGCACCAGAACCATGGTCTGCAATCACAAAGTTTGGTTTAATGAAAGAACGCTTGGGTGATTTGCTCACTGATTCATTTCGCGCGCAGTTGCTTCGTATTGCTGGCTATCGAGTAGAGGTCATCGAATTTGTTGCAGGCGAACACACACCAAGAAATTTGATGATTCGTGCGGTAAAAACCGATGCCAAACCTGATTCATTAGATATTCAGAGATATCTAGAGATGTGCAGCCAATGGGGCGTCATCCCCGCCTTAGAAAAGAAACTTCCTACGCTTAACATCCGTTAGACTTTGAACATGTCCAAGGTCCTTTCTTCCCTTCCAGTAGGTGAAAAAGTTGGAATCGCTTTTTCTGGTGGGCTCGATACATCCCTTGCGGTTGCATGGATGCGCGCAAAAGGCGCGGTCCCTTGCACGTATACAGCCGACCTTGGTCAATACGATGAACCAGATATTGATTCTGTCCCAGGGCGCGCAAAAGAATATGGCGCTGAGATTTCACGACTTGTCGATTGCAAAAGCGCTCTAGTTGAAGAAGGTCTTGCAGCAATTGCATGCGGAGCATTTCACATTAGATCTGGTGGAAAACAATATTTCAATACAACTCCATTAGGTCGCGCTGTAACTGGCACAATGCTTGTTCGCGCAATGCACCAAGACTCTGTTGAAATTTGGGGCGATGGCTCAACATATAAAGGCAATGACATTGAACGCTTCTATCGGTATGGACTTTTAGCTAATCCAAATTTAAGAATTTACAAGCCATGGCTTGATCAAGATTTCGTGACTGAGTTAGGTGGCCGAAAAGAGATGAGCGAGTGGTTAGTCAAAAATAACTTGCCATATCGCGATAGTACTGAAAAGGCTTATTCAACTGATGCCAATATTTTGGGCGCAACGCATGAGGCCAAGAGTTTAGAAAACTTGGACACATCCGTAGAACTAGTTCAGCCAATTATGGGTGTTCGTTTTTGGGATCAAAGTGTAAAGATTGAAAGTGAAGATGTTCGAATCACTTTTGTTCAAGGTCGCCCAACTGCAATTAATGGCAAAGTATTTACTGATGTCGTTGAGTTAATGAAGGAAGCCAACTCAATTGGTGGCCGTCATGGTCTTGGAATGGCTGATCAAATTGAGAACAGAATCATTGAAGCAAAAAGTCGCGGAATCTATGAAGCTCCCGGTATGGCGCTTTTGTTCATTGCCTACGAAAGATTGATAAGTGCTATTCACAATGAAGACACAATTGCTAACTATCACGCCGAAGGACGCAGATTAGGTCGACTTCTCTATGAGGGTCGTTGGTTTGATCCACAAGCATTAATGTTGCGTGAATCATTGCAGCGCTGGGTGGCATCGGCGGTTAATGGTGAAGTAAGTATTCGTCTGCGCCGGGGTGATGATTATTCAATCATTAATACAACTGGTCCTGGACTTAGTTACCACCCAGAAAAACTATCAATGGAGCGCACAGAAAATGCTGCATTTGGCCCAGTTGATCGCATCGGTCAGTTAACAATGCGCAACCTAGATATTGCCGATACGCGTGCAAAGTTAGAGCTCTACCGTTCCCAAGGTCAGATAGGGGATGGGGAGTTCAAATTAATCGGTGAAATCGAAAATTAAGAGACACAACAAACGGACAACAGGAGACCCATGCCAAAGAAAACGTTAATCAAAATATTTGCAATCATTGCAGTCGCTGCAATTGCATTTGCATCATTTACATCATTAGGAGGGGATGACACCGTGTCCGAAACAGCATCAACTGCAGGTTTGCCAACTGTCACAAATAATGCAGGAGAAGCCCCAACTATTACTCATGTACCGGGTACTGCACCAACTACTTTACAATCAGTCGACATTATTGAAGGAACTGGTGCAGAAGTTCTCGCAACTTCAACTATAACTTTTCATTACACATTGATGTCGTGGTCAGATGGTCAAGTTCTTGAATCATCATGGACCAGTGGGCAACCTGCCGTATACCCACTCACGCAACTTATTGCAGGATGGCAACAAGGACTGCCAGGTATGAAAGTTGGAGGACGTCGCCTACTTGTTGTTCCACCTTCACTTGGTTACGGGGTAATTCCGGGTCATCCACTTGAGGCAGAGACCTTAATCTTTTCATTAGATATTCTTGCGGTCTCCTAAAAAGAATTAGAACAAAACCCCATCAGCTAACACAGCTGGTGGGGTTTTGTTATTTGTTTACCAACTGTTCACTTCTTTAAAGGCTTGCTCGGTTAAAGATAATTGAGGTAAACCCCTACTCTAAATCCATGGAGCAAGCCATCGTGAGTAGCCACTGTGCGAAGAGATCATGAAGCTATCTGCCCTGAATAAATTAGTCGCAGAATTCCTCGGTACCGCCCTATTAGTATGCATTGTTGTTGGCTCAGGAATCATGGCAACAAATCTTTCCCAAGATATTGGCATCCAATTACTGATTAACACAGTTTCAACGGTCTTCGGTTTGATGGTTCTGATTCAACTGTTGATGCCAATTAGTGGAGCTCACTTTAATCCAGTCGTGACAATGATTAACCTGATTCAAAAAACAGTTAGTTTTTCCACATTTATCAAATTCTCCATTGCCCAAACAGCAGGGGCAGTGACAGGTGCCATTCTTGCAAATGCCATGTTTAATTACGCACTGATTGAAACATCAACAAAGATCAGATCAGGAAGCAACCTCTATCTAGGAGAAGTAATTGCAACAGCTGGGCTTATTCTTGTAATCAATCTTCTAATATCTCAAGAGAAAACAGCGCTAATACCCGCCATGGTTGCATCCTGGATAGGAAGTGCCTACTTCTTTACCAGTTCAACTTCATTTGCAAATCCTGCAGTTACTGTTGGAAGAATCTTCTCTGACTCATTTGCAGGTATAGCGCCCAGCAGTGTTCTTCAATTTATAGCGGCTCAAATTATCGGAGCTTTACTTGGTCTAGGAATATTTAAGGTGGTAACTCGATGAGTCAAAAACCAACAGTTCTTTTTGTCTGCGTACACAACGCTGGACGTTCACAGATGGCTGCAGGGTTTATGCGCGAGCTTGGACAAGGCAGAGTAGAAGTCTTGTCTGCAGGTAGTGCTCCAAAGGATTCAATTAACCCCATTGCGGTGGCGGCAATGGCTGAATTAGGAATTGATATCGCAAATCATGTTCCCAAGATATTGACCACAGAGGCTGTTCAAGAATCTGATGCTGTTGTGACTATGGGCTGCGGAGATGTCTGTCCTTTCTATCCTGGAAAGCGATATGAAGATTGGGTATTAGATGATCCTGCAGGTCAAGGTATTGAATCAGTACGTGTGATTAGAGATGAAATTAAGGCAAGAGTAGAAGCTTTACTCGCAGAACTTCTTCAATAAATTCATCTGCTAATCACTTGCATCTGCTAATTTGTATTGAGTTCTCTTTTCATTCTTTATTTGTTATTTTTCCTCTACAAATAATTGGTGGCTAGCACACCTCTACACAGAACTGAGGAGATATGTCCGTACTTAACGAAGTCCTTGCTGCTAACAATGCTTATGTTGCAGATTTTGGAGCAAAAGGTTCACTCGCACTTCCACCTGCAAGAGGCTTTGCTATTTTAACGTGTATGGATGCTCGCCTTGATCCTGCAAAATATGCTGGGTTAAGCGAAGGAGATGCACACGTTATTCGTAATGCCGGTGCTCGTGCATCAGATGATGCAATTCGCTCCCTTGTGATTTCATACAAACTCCTTGGAACAAAAGAGTGGTTTGTAATCCACCACAGTAATTGCGGAATGGAGTTCTTTACAGACGAGATCATGCGCGGTCTACTCTCAAAGAGTTTAGAGACAGCAGCACTTGGTGATACTGGATTCTACGATGTAGGTAAAGGTCCAGGATCTGATGAAGGCGCATACATTGACTGGCTAACAATTGCAGATCAAGAGAAAGCAGTGGTAGATGATGTTCAACGAATTCGTCGTCATCCTTTGGTTCCAAAGAACATTCCAATTTATGGATATGTCTATGAAGTAGAAACTGGCAAGCTGCGCGAAATAACAGCAGCAACTGCTGCAGGTAAAGCAAGCTAAAGCTAAATAGTTTCAAGTAGCCCCGGTCACTAACTCAAGTGGCTGGGGCTAACTATTTAATATGGCAACAGCGATCTTGTAATCTTTCTCAAAAACCATTAATTGCGGGCCATCAAGTGTTTGAGTTAGCGTTGCCTTTATATTGAGATCAACTAATTTCTGCAGTTTCATCTGTGCTTCGATATAACTAGCAGGAGTGGGTAATGGGGTGAGTAATCCATAATCATTTTTCTTGCCCGCTTTAATCGGTGTAACTAAAAATTTCCCATTAGATGAAAAGCCCCACTTAAGAACAACAATAAGAATGCCAAGAGCGACAAATCCTCCAAAGGATTGCAGAAATAGGCTGTTGTTTATTCCACCGAGCATCCCGCTATTCTAGGCGTTGCCATTTATGCAAGGTAAGTTGCCAGTACTCAAATCAGATGTAGACTGCGCAGGTGGGAATTCATAGCGCAGGAGCTGCATTTAAAAAGGCTTTAGCCGAAGAATCCCCTTTACAGATAATCGGAACGATCAACGCAAACCATGCACTCTTGGCAAAGAGGGCTGGCTATCGAGCCATTTACCTCTCTGGTGGGGGCGTGGCAGCAGGGTCTATGGGTTTGCCAGATCTTGGCATCACAACTCTTGAAGACGTACTTACCGATGTTCGTCGAATTACAAATGTCTGCGATACACCACTATTAGTAGATGCCGACACTGGTTTTGGTTCCTCTGCTTTTAATATTGCACGAACAGTTAAGGATTTAATTAAAGCCGGTGCTGCAGCCATGCATATGGAAGATCAAGTAGGTGCAAAGCGTTGTGGACACCGCCCAAATAAAGAGGTTGTTTCAAAGAGTGAAATGGTCGATCGAATCAAGGCAGCAGTTGATGCGCGAACTGATGAGAATTTTCAAATTATGGCTCGTACCGATGCACTTGCAATAGAAGGTATTGAGGCAACAATTGATCGCATTCACGCCTACGTTGAAGCTGGAGCAGATTTAGTTTTCCCAGAAGCGATTCGAACTCTTGAAGAGTATAAAAAAGTTAGTTCTGTCGTATCAAAGCCAATTTTGGCAAACATCACAGAGTTTGGACTTTCTCCGTTATTTGGTCGAGATGAGTTAAAAGCCAATGGCGTTTCCATGATTTTGTATCCACTATCTGCATTCCGCGCTATGAACAAGGCCGCAGAGAATGTTTATGAAGCCATTCGCCGAGATGGAACACAAACCAATGTGGTCGACACCATGCAGACTCGTGAAGAGTTGTATGATCGAATTAATTACCATTCTTATGAGCAGGCTATCGATAAGATGCTTGGCGGCAAATAAGAATTGTCAATAAATTTGTTCGTTCTAGTTATAACTACACCGGTACGGATGATCTCCCGTTCACATCGATAGAGAAATGATAGGTACATGTCAAGTAACATAACTAAATCCAATCAGCCTTATGACCAAGAGATCATCGACATCGTTGATTATGTAGAGAATTACCAAATCAAATCACCAGTGGCTTATGAGACTGCATGGAACTGTTTCTTGGACACTCTTGGATGTGGTTTTGAAGCGTTGGAATATGATGCTTGTAAGAAACTTCTTGGACCAACAGTTGAAGGCATTTCAGTACCTAATGGCGTGAAAGTTCCTGGTACAAACTATGTTTTGGATCCAATTCAGGGAGCATTCAACATTGGCTCAATGATTCGTTGGTTAGATTTTAATGACACATGGCTAGCTGCAGAGTGGGGTCACCCTTCAGATAACTTGGGCGGAATCCTTGCAACAGCAGACTGGCTATCTCGAACAACAGGTAAGAAATTCACAATTAAAGACGTACTAACTGCAATGATTAAAGCCCACGAAATTCAGGGCTGCATCGCACTTGAGAACTCATTTAACAAAGTTGGTTTAGACCACGTTGTTTTGGTAAAGGTTGCATCAACTGCAGTTGTTGCACAGATGATGGGTCTAACTCGCGATCAAATCTTGGCAGCTGTTTCACTTGCTTGGGTTGATGGACAATCACTTCGCACCTACCGACATTTTCCAAATGCAGGATCTCGTAAATCTTGGGCAGCAGGAGATGCAACATCTCGCGCAGTTCGCTTAGCTCTGATCGCAAAGACTGGTGAAATGGGCTATCCATCAGTGCTTTCTGCAAAGGTATGGGGCTTCTATGATGTTTCATTCAAAGGGCAAAAGTTTAAGTTCCAGCGCCCTTACGGTTCATATGTAATGGAAAACGTTCTCTTTAAGATCTCTTTCCCAGCAGAGTTCCATTCACAAACAGCAGTAGAAGCTGCGATGACACTAAATGCCAAGATGAAGGCTGCTGATAAAACATCAGATGACATCAAAAAGGTAACGATTCGCACTCACGAAGCCTGTATCCGAATCATCGATAAGAAGGGTCCATTAAACAACCCTGCAGATCGTGATCACTGTATTCAATACATGGTTGCAGTGCCTCTGATCTTCGGTCGCTTAACTGCCCGCGATTACGAGGATGACATCGCATCTGATCAGCGCATTGATGATCTACGCGAGAAGATCATTTGTGTTGAAGACACAAGTTTTACTGCTGATTACCATGATCCAGAAAAGCGCTCGATTGCCAATGCTTTAACAATTGAGTTCAACGATGGTTCTACCTTTGATGAGGTGGTCGTTGAATATCCAGTAGGTCATGCACGTCGTCGCACCGAGGGAATTCCATTACTTATCGAGAAGTTCAAGATCAACCTTGCTCGTATTTATGACAAGAAGCAGCAAGATGCGATCCTGGAACTTTCATTAGATTACGACAAGTTGGCAGCAACACCCGTCAACGAGTACTTAGATTTATTAGCTAAGAGTTAATGTTTGACATCACATGCTTAATGCGTGTGTAGTCTTCAAAACCATAAGCTGAAAGATCTTTTCCATATCCTGATTGCTTGAATCCACCATGTGGCATTTCAGCAACAAATGGCATATG